>JADMIO011678420.1_pt1 | contig 142769 bp, 114 predicted proteins | sample 8958161 | NCBI WGS metagenome assembly JADMIO01 (sample SAMN16585339, study PRJNA669376) | soil metagenome | isolation source: Crop rotation soil | place: USA: Cullars Rotation, Alabama | collected 2011
TATGGTGAAAGTTGGAACCTCTTACGTGCCGATCAGATTAAAACGAAAGGCCCAGTCTTTCGACTGAGCCTTTCGTTTTATTTGACCATGTTGGTATGATTTAAATTAATACGACTCACTATAGGGTCAGTGCGGCCGCGACTTCAAGTCACGTGAATTCCAAGCTTCGGATCCCACTGTGCTGGAAAGTTCCCGCCGACGGCAAATACATCTTCAAGCTCGGCTTCTACTACGCCGCCACCGGCGCTCTGTTCGGAATGAATCAGGGCAAGGGACAGCAGATCGAAATCGCGCTTGACGGCAAGCGTGTCGCGCTCATCGACATCAACCCGGCCTGGACGCTCGCCAAAGATGGCGTGAAGACCGATCCGATCTTCGTCAGCGCCGGCCCCAAGCGCCTGTCGGCTTCCTTCCTCGTCAAGTCCGATGGCCCCATTGAAGACGAGTACCGCATGGTGGAGCAAAGTCTCGTCGATGTCACCATCGGTTCGGTGCCGGGCATGACGACACTGCCGCATCTGCATGAGCTCAGCGTCACCGGCCCGCAAAAAGTCGAGGGCATCTCGGAGACGCCGAGCCGCAAGCGCATCCTGATCTGCAAGCCGGCGTCGCCCAGCGAAGAGGTCGCCTGTGCGAAGCAGATTCTCGCGCCGCTCGTTCGCCAGGCGTACCGCCGCCCCTCCACCGCCAACGATATCGAGGGACTGCTCACCTTCTACCAGGCCGGTCGAAACGAGGGCGATTTCGACAATGGCATCCGCACCGCGATCCAGGCCATCCTCGCGAATCCCGAATTCGTCTTCCGCTTTGAGCGCGTACCCGCGAATGCGGCCGCCGGCTCGAACTACCGCATCGGCGACATGGAACTTGCGTCGCGCCTCGCGTTCTTCCTGTGGAGTGCGCCGCCCGATACCGCGCTGATCGCAGCCGCGGAGCAGGGGAAGTTACACGAGGCCGCGACCCTGGAAGCGCAAGTGCGCCGCATGCTGCGCGATTCCCGCGCGGCGGCGCTCGCCACCAACTTCGCGGGCCAGTGGCTGCATTTGCAGAATCTCAAGATCGTCAATCCCGACCTGTTCGAGTTCCCCGATTTCGACCGAACCCTCGCAATCTCCATGCGCCGCGAAACCGAGCTGCTCTTCGAGAACATCGTGCGCGAGGATCGCAGCATGCTCGAAATGCTGACCGCGAACTACACGTTCGTGGACGAACGCCTTGCCAAACATTACGGCATCCCCAACGTGATGGGCAGCCGATTCCGCAAGGTCGCGCTCACCGATCCGAATCGATACGGTTTGCTCGGACACGCCAGCATCCTCACACTGACCTCGACGGCGCTGCGCACGTCTCCCGTGCAGCGCGGCAAATACGTGATGGAGGTGCTGTTCGGCACCCCGCCGCCTCCACCGCCGGCGGTGGTGCCGGCGCTTCCCGAAAATGCCGATCTGCGCACGGCGCATGTCGCCAAGCCGCTCTCCGTGCGCGAGCGCCTGGAGCAGCATCGTAAGGACGCGAATTGCGCCGGCTGTCACAAGCTGATGGACCCCATCGGCTTCGCCCTGGAGAACTTCGACGCCGTCGGACTCTGGCGCACCAACGATAGCGGCTTCCGCATCGACCCTTCGGGCACAATGTTCGATGGCGCGAAGCTGAACGGTCCCGTGAGCCTGCGTCAGGCCGTGCTCGGCCACTCCGATGCCTTCCTGAGCGCTTTCACGGAGAATCTGCTCGCCTACGGTTTGGGTCGTGTGCCGGAATCCTACGACATGCCGGTCGTGCGCGCCATCGCCCGCGACGCGGCGCAAAACGGCAATCGGTTTTCCAGTTTTGTTCTGGGCATTGTGAAGAGCGCGCCGTTCCAGATGCGGCGCGTGGAAGAAGCTGACGCCAATGGAGCGCAGCCCAACAGGGCTGCGTCGGGAGGAGACCACTAGTCATGTTCATCTCGCGCAAACACCTGTCTCGCCGCACGATTCTTCGCGGCATGGGCGCCTCTCTGGCGCTGCCGCTATTGGATTCCATGGTGCCGGCGCAAACGCCGGTCGCCAAAACCGCCGCCGCAGGCCGCACCCGCCTGGCCTGCATTGAGATGGTGCACGGCGCCGCCGGCAGTACGGGCGAAGGCTCGAACAAGCACTACTGGGCGCCCGAGAAGGAGGGCCGCGACTTCGAGTGGAGCCAGTCGCTCGAGCCCCTCTCCGCCTTCCGCGACTACATCACCATCGTCAGCGACTGCGACCTGCACCCCGCTACCGCGTGGTCCGCGGCGGAAGAAGGCGCCGACCATTTCCGCTCCAGCGCCGTCTACCTCACGGCCGCGCATCCGAAGATGACTGAGGGCTCCGACTATTACGTCGGCACCTCCATCGATCAGCTCTACGCGCAGCGCTTCGGACAGGACACGCCGCTGCCCTCCCTCCAGCTCTGCATCGAGATGGTGGATGCGTCCGGGGCCTGTGATTACGGCTACGCCTGCGTCTACGCCGACACCATCAGTTGGGCGAGCGAGACGGAGCCGCTGCCCATGACGCTCGACCCGCGCACGGTGTTTGAGAATCTCTTCGGCGAAGGCGGCACGCCCGAGGAGCGCGCGCAACGCCAGAAGGTGAATCGCAGCATCCTGGATTGGGTTGCGAAAGATGCCACGCGCCTGAAGCGCGATCTCGGCGCCTCCGACCGGCATCGCGTCGATACCTACCTCGAAAACGTGCGCGAAGTCGAACGCCGCATCCAACGCATCGAGAAGTACAACTCCAGCGGCGAGGCTCGCGCGCTACCGGCCGCCCCACTCGGCGTCCCGGATTCCTACGAAGAGCACCTCAAGCTGATGTTCGATCTCCAGGTGCTTGCCTTCATGACTGAGACCACGCGTGTGTCCGCGCTCAAGATGTCGCGCGACGTCAGCGGACGAGTCTGGCCCGAAAGCGGCGTGAAGACGCCATTCCACCCCTGTTCGCACCACGGCGAGAATCCCGCGAAGGTCGCCGAGTTTGCCAAGCTCAATCGTTATCACGTGGGCCTGATTCCGTACTTCCTGCAGAAGCTCAAGGACACGCCCGATGGCGACGGCAACCTGCTCGATCACTCCATGATCCTCTATGGCAGCCCCATGGGTGATGGCAACGTGCACAACCACAAACGCGTGCCCATCTTCCTCGCGGGCCATGCCAACGGCAAGCTGAAAGGCAATTTGCACGTCCGCATGCCCGACAGCACGCCTGTGGCAAACGTCTACCTCACGATGCTCCACAAGCTCGGCGTCGACGTGAAAAGCTTCGGCGACAGCAAAGCCGAGGTCGCCATATGACGTGTGCCCCAGGCCTCCGCGCCTCGTGGGACAGACGATCGTTTTTTGTCGTCTGTCTCCTCTGCGTCTCTCCTCTCCTCTCCGCTTCCGACTCCCGCCTCTCCGAAGCCGCCATGAACGGCGACCTCTCCTCCGTCCGGACCCTCCTCCAGCAAAAAGCCGACGTCAACGGCGCCCAAGGCGATGGCTCCACCGCCCTCCACTGGGCCGCCTTCCGCGACGACGTCGACATGCTCAAGCTCCTCCTCGCCGCCGGCGCCGACGTGAAGGCCGCGACGCGCGAAGGCGCCATCACGCCGCTCTTCATGGCGTGCACCAATGGGAATCCCACCGCCATCGACGCGCTGCTCAAAGCCGGCGCGGACGCCAGGTCCGTCAAAGCCAACGGCACCACCGCGCTGATGACTGCCGCCGCATCCGGCAACGCCGATGCCGTGAAACTGCTGCTCGATCGCGGCGCCGAGATCAACGCCAGGGAATCCGTCCACGGCCAGACCGCTTTGATGTTCGCCGCCGCGCTCAATCGCGTCGACGCCGTCAAACTGCTGCTGGCACGCGGCGCCGATGCCAACATCACTTCCACCGTAAAGAAGCTCGAGCGCGTCCGCTTCGATCAGGATGGCAACATCGTCGAAACGCCCGCACCCGGCGCCGCGGCTGGCGGCCGGGGAGCTGGTGGGGGCAGGGGCGCGGCAGGTGGACGCGGCGCTGCTGCCACAGGCGCGCCGTCCGGTCCCGAAGCTCTCAAGCAGGAACTCGATTCGCTCGCCCACGCCCTCGGCATGACCGAGGCCGATATCCGCCTCGCCAAAGCCAAGGTCCGTGCCGGCGACGTTGCCGCCCGCGCCCCCCGGCGCGTCGGTCCAGACGTCTCCGGCGGCATGAGCGCGCTCCTCTACGCTGCGCGCGAAGGCCATATCGAGACCGCGCGCGCACTCGTCGATAGCGGCGCCGACGTCAATCTCGCCAGCGCCGACAAGATGACGCCCATCGTCATGGCCATCGCCAACGGCCACCTCGATCTCGCCAAGCTCCTGCTCGATCATGGCGCCGATCCCAATCGCGCGGCCGATTCCGGCCTCACGCCGCTCTACGCCACCATCGATGTCCAATGGGCGCCCAAAGCCTGGTTCCCGCAGCCGAACGTCACGCAGGAAGGTATCGGCTATCTCGACCTCATGAAAGCGCTGCTCGATAAGGGCGCAGACGTCAACGCCGCCGTCGGCGAGAAGCTGTGGTTCCGCTCCTTCACCAACGACTACACCTGGGTCGATCCCGCCGGCGCAACGCCGTTCTGGCGCGCCGCGCAGTCCAGCGACACCGCGGCGATGAAGCTGCTCGTCGAGCACGGCGCCGATCCGAAACTCGCCAACAAGTCCGGCGAGACGCCGTTGATGGCTGCCGCCGGAATCGGCTGGGCCGCTAACTGGAGCGTCAATGCGCCTCTGCCGCTGATCGACGCGGTGAAGATGTGCGTCGAACTGGGCAACGACGTGAAGGCCGCCGATGTCCGCGGCTACACCGCGCTGCACGGCGCCGCATATCTCGGCGACAACGAGATGGTGAAGTATCTCGTGAGCAAAGGAGCGGACGTCAAAGCGAAGAGCAGGGCAGGGGATTCGCCCGCCGATATGGCCAACGGCCCCACGCGCTTCGGCCAGCCCCATCCCGAGACGCTGGCGCTGCTGGAGAGCATGGGCTCGCCGAACTCGCACAATTGTCGGTCCGACCAATGCGTCATCCAGAGCGGCGCGACCATATATCAACGCACCCTGACGGCGCCCGAGCAGGCGGATAAGGACCTGCTCGATAAATTCGCCGCACGCCTCGGCTTTGAATCGGCCATGTACGTCACCGACGCGCAAGCGACGCCCGCGCGTCGCGGCAGCCGCTAAAATCGTAAGGTGATTCGCGCGCTCCTCATCCTGGCGCAAATCTACCCGGGCAACCTGCCGATCGAACACTATCGCGCAGCCGCGTTCCAAGACGCTGCCGCGCGCCTGGATCGCAGGCTCGCCGCCGGCGAGGCGAAGCTGCACTTCCGCGAGGGCGTCCTCGGCTATCTGCCGAGCCTGCTGGAGCTGTTCGATATCAACCCCGACACGCAGGCGCTCGTTTTCTCCAGGACGAGTTTTCAGGCGCAACGCATCGGCCCGCGTAATCCGCGCGCCATCTATTTCAACGACACTGTCGCTGTAGGCTTCGTGCCCGGCGGCGAAGGTATGGAGATCGCCGCGCTAGATCCGCGCGAAGGTGTCGCATTCTACACGCTGGAAAACCGCGCCGTCGACCGGCCTCGCCTGGTGCGCCGCGAAGAATGCCTGCACTGTCACTACGGTCCCGCCACCCTCGGCGTCCCCGGCATGTTCATCGGTTCGGTCTACCCTGACGTCTCCGGCAAGCCCAGCCGCGATGCCGCCATCATCACCGACCATCGCACACCGTTCGCCGACCGCTGGGGCGGTTGGTACGTCACCAATAGCTCCATCGGCCGATCGAACTCCGTCGCGATGGATCCCGCCGAACCGCGCACGCTGGCGCCGCTGCCAAACTTCCGCGCCGAGCAATACCTTGTGCCTACCAGCGACATCGTGGCGTTAATGACCTTCGAGCACCAGACCTACGTGACCAATCTTCTGATCCGCTTAAATTGGCTGGCGCGCACAGGCGACACCGCAGCCATGGAAGCCGCGATCAAGGAGACCGCCGCCGCGCTGCAGTTCGCAGGCGAAGCGAAGCCGCCGGAAGTCATCCGAGGCGCGTCCACGTTCGCGAGGACGTTCCCGCTGCGTGGTCCCGATCGCGACTTCGATCTCACCACCCGCCTCTTCCGCTCACGCCGCAGTTTCATGGTTCATACGCCGGCATTTGAGGCGCTTCCGGAGCCGGTACGCAAACGATTACTTACTGACTAATATTTCTTGCCGATCTCTGTGCGATTTCATACAATCAATGCATTCCGCCCACAATGGGCGACGGCAGCGCCAGCCCTCATAGGCGAAGCGCGGCCAAAAATGGCGCCGCGGTGCGCCTCCTCCTTGCGCCGCGGCGCCGTCTTGTCCACCCGGCACTGTCCCCGGCGCCCACGAGTGTAGACTATCTCTGGGGTACCTATGCAGCGCAGACTCTTTCTCATGGGATCGGCATTAGCCGCCCACGCATTCCAACGCGAACAGTCCGTTGGCACCGGCATGATCGGGGTAGGGAACCGCGGATCGTTTCTCCTGGATGGTGTCCTTCATCAGCCGAATGCGAAGGTCGTCGCCCTGTGCGACATCAAGCCCGACCGCCTCGACAAAGCAGCCACCGCGGCCGTGCGCGACAATCCGGCAACCTCCTCTGACTGGCGCCGCATCATCGACCGCAAAGACATCGACGCCGTCTTCATCGCCACGCCTCCACACCTGCACTCCGAAATGGCCATTGCGGCCATCAAAGCCGGCAAGCACGTCTATTGCGAAAAACCGATCGGCATCACTCCAGCGCAGGTCCGCGCAATTCTCGATGCCGCCAAAGCCTCCAACAAGGTCTTCGTCGCCGGCCAGCAGTTGCGATCCCAGAAACAGTATGGCGAAGTCGTCCACAAAATCCGCGACGGCGTCATCGGCGACGTCATCATGATCAAGGCCCAACGCCATGCCTCCGCCGACCTTCCGCACGATGGCACCTCCGGCGACTGGTATTTCGACGTGACCAAATCCGGCGGCTACCTGATCGAACAATCCGTGCACAATCTCGACCTCTGCAATTGGGTGATCGGCAATCATCCGACTCGCGCCTGCGGCATGGGCGCAATCGTCATGTACAAGAACGATCCCCCGGGACGCACCATCTTCGATTGCGGCAGCCTGACCTACGATTATCCCGGCAGCGTGAAAATGTCGTTCACCCAAAACGTCTTCCACCCCGCGTCCATGCCCAATGGCAACCAGTATGTCTACGTCTACGGAACCAAGGGCGCAATCGATCTGAACCTCGGCACCATGTATCCCAGCGGTCGCGGAGCGCAGCCGGTGGTCCTCGCGCCCAAGCAGCAGGAAGACCAGTTCGCGCATCTGGCGGCGTTCTACGACTCGATCACCAAAGGCACGCCGCCGCCGGTCGACGTCAAGATCGGCGCTATCGCGGCTCTCACCGCCATCCTCGGGCACCAGGCCATGGTCCAGGAGAAAACCATCCACTGGAGCGATCTCGGAGTCGAGGTGTAGTCATCATGAACCGCCGCGAATTGTTGGCCATGCCGCTCGCCGCGGCTTTTTCCGCACCCGCGCAATCCAGCCCGCGCTTCACCAAGGGAATCTGTTCCGTAATTTTCCCGAAGGAGATGCCGCGGGCGGACTGCTTTGCGCAAGCCAAATCCGCAGGCTTCGATGCCATCGAACTCGCCATCGGCACTGACCTCGCCCTCGATGCCACCCGCGATGAGGTCCGGCGCCTCGCCGACACCGCCCATAAAGCAGGCCTCCAAATCGCCACTCTCTGGGTCTCCGAGCCGCTGCATCAGAATCCGCTCAATGCGCCCGACGCCACCGTCCGCGCGAAGGGCGTCGACGCAATCCGCAAAGCCATCGCGATCGCTACCGACCTCAATTGCGGTGCGATCCTGCTGTATGCCGTCCGCCTCGGCAACGGCCCGCGCCTGGAGATCGGATCGCAGGACACGTGGGACCGCTACACCGCCGAACTGACCAAGGTCGTGCCAGAGGCCGAGCGCGCCAAAGTGCTCCTCAATCCCGAGAACGTCTGGAACAAGTTCCTGCTGAGCCCCCTCGAAATGCGCACCTTCGTCGATCAGTTCCACAGCCCCTGGGTCGGCGCCCACTTCGATACCGGCAACGTGATGCTGTACGGATATCCGGAAGATTGGATCCTGACCCTCGGCCAGCGGATCAAGCGCGTTCACATCAAAGACTTCAAGCTCGCCGCCCGCGGCGAGCCCGCCCGCTTCGTCGACCTGCTGCAAGGCGACGTGAATTGGAAAGCCGTCATGTCGGCCCTCGTCAAAGTCGGCTACAACGGCTTCCTGTCTCCCGAGATCGGCCACAACCCGGACCAGCCGGATCAGTGCAAGCAAGTGTCGCTGGCCTTGGACAAGATTCTGGCCATGGCGTGACGAGCTATCGCTGACCGAACTCGCTGCTAGACTCCAGGCATGGTGCACCTTTCGCGGCTAAGAACGCTGGAGACTGGAATCGCATCATCGAACTCCAGAAGCAGCACGTCCCCGTGGCGCACGTCTCCAGACGTGCCGCATCGACATTCGTGTCGATGTGCTTCGCGTTCGACAAACGGCGATCGCGGGCCCGCGAACTCCTGAACGCACTCTCGCAGCGAGCGCCCGACCGCTACGTCGCGAAGTGACTGCTTCCAGCCCATCGGAATCCTGTTGGGCTGCGCAGCGCTCCCCACGCTCAATTAGTTTCCGATAACGAATATTATGTCAACTTTGAGGGAAAGGGCTACCGAGGCTTCCCGAAACCCTTACAATCCTGCCGCCCTTCTGTAACCTCCTGCATCGGACGCTGATGTGCAGGAGGATCAGTATGCGCGGGAACACCATCCGCTTCGCATGGCAGGACACAGGGTTCAGTGAGACTTTTCACACTGGCGTTTCCTTACATGGACACACCATGCACTCCCGGGAGTGCATGAGCTTTTTGCCGCACTGTTTCCGTCACATTCCCGGGCTCTCACAGCTCGCCGCCTACTACGAACGGCGCATCGATTTCACCCGGGCCTGGTGGAAGCCGCCCCTGACTCCCGCCTCGGCGCTGCACCTCGAGCGCAAGCAGATCGCCAGCCTGGGTCTGCGGCCTCTCGTCTCGCTTACCGATCACGATGACATCCGCGCCGGTCTCAGTCTCGCCGTCACCGAACCTGCCTCGGACGTTCCCATCTCGGTGGAGTGGACTGTTCCTTACCATCGCTCCATCTTCCATATCGGCGTACACAATATTCCGCGCAGCGCGGCCGATTCCTGGATGCAGATCATGACGCGGTACACCCAGGCGCCACACGGCAACGAATTGCCGGCCATCCTCGATGAGTTCGCGCGCATGCCCGACGTCCTCATCGTCTTGAATCATCCTTACTGGATCGAAGAAGGAGTCCTCGAGAATGATCACGGGCCTGCACTCGATCGAATCCTCCGCGACTGCTGCGCCTGGTTCGATGCCATCGAGCTCAACGGCACGCGCCCCTGGAAAGAGAACGCGCGCGTCGTGGAACTCGCCAGACGCTGGGAACGTCCGCTGATCTCTGGCGGCGACCGCCACGCCGGTGAGCCGAGCGCCTGCATCAATCTGACAAATGCCCGGACCTTTGCCGAATTCGCGTCCGAGATTCACGCCGGCTATAGCTCGATTCTCTTCCTGCCGCACTATCGCGAACCGATGGCGCACCGCGTCCTCGAAGCCGTTCGCGACATTCTGCGCGAATATCCCGAGTACCCGGATCGGCGCCGTTGGTCCGACCGCATCTGGTATCGCTGTGACGACGGCGTGGAGCGCACAGTGGCACAGATCTACCCGGACCGCGAGCCCTGGATGCTTTTCGCGATCGCCTCCGCCGTCCAGTTGCTCGCCGGCACACATTTCCGCCAGGCGGTTCGTCTTGCGCTCACATGGGGCAACGCCGGCCGCGAGGACTTGCAGCCATGAAAACCTGGGCCGCCAAATTCCGCGCTTCGCTCCTCACACTTTCGGCGCAACAGATCGCGATGATCCTCGCCGTGGGTCTCGTGCTCGGCGTCTTTCCCCTGCCCGGCTTCCCGACCTTTCTATGCCTTGGGGCGGCAATCGGACTGCGCTTGAATATCCCCGCGCTGCAGATTCTCAACAATGTGACCTCGCCGCTGCAATTTGCGCTCTGGCTCCCCCTGGAGCGCGTCGGCGCGCACATCTGTGGAAGCTCCCTGACGCCCTTCGCCGCGTCCCTCGGCGCAACCGCGCTCCATGCCGTCCTCGGCTGGGCGTGCGTCTGCATCCCCACCGGGGTGCTGCTATACCTCACCTTTCATCGCTTCCTCGTTCGCCGCTACAATGGATCTGGGACTCCCGCCAGATGAAATCATTTCCTCCCAGCTTTGTTTGGGGCGCCGCCACTGCTGCGCACCAGGTGGAAGGCAACAATGTCAACAGCGACCTCTGGGTCCTGGAACATTGCAGGCCCACTTTGTTTCAAGAGCCTTCGCTCGACGCCTGCGATCACTACCATCGCTTCCAGGACGATATTCGCCTCCTCGCCGGGCTCGGGCTCAATTGCTATCGCTTCTCCATCGAATGGGCCCGCATCGAACCTGAGCCCGGACATTTCTCTACCTCCGCCCTCGACCACTATCGCCGCGTACTCGCCGCCTGCCACGAAAACGGCGTCACCCCTATGGTGACCTTCTACCACTTCAGTTCTCCGCGGTGGTTCGCCGCCATGGGCGGGTGGGAGCACAAGCAGGCCGGCGACCTCTTCGTCCGCTACTGCGAGCGCGCCGGCCGCGCGCTGGGCGATCTCATCTCCTTCGCCTCCACCTACAATGAGCCGAATCTTCCCATGCTGTTCCGCTGGATCGCGCATATCGACGTCCCCTTCACCACCGTGCTGCTCATGGGCCGCAAAGCCCAGCAAGCCGTCGGTTCGAAGAAGTTCGGCTGCTTCTTCCTGGGAGATGCCTACGTGTTGCAGGAGCGCATGATCGCCGCGCACCACAACGCGGTCTCCGCGCTCAAATCGGGGCCCGGCAGCTATCCCATCGGCGTGAACCTTGCGATACAGGACGAACAACCCTGCGGTCCCAATAGCCAGCGCGATAAGAAGTGCGCTGAGTGCTACGACGGGTGGCTCGCTGCGGCTGCCCGCAGCGACTTCCTCGGCATCCAGGCCTACACGCGCTGCCGCGTCGGCAAGAAGGGCGATCTCGGTCCGGAGCCCGGCATCCCGCTTACCCAAATGGGCTACGAATTCTGGCCCGAGGCGCTCGAAGCCTGCATCCGCTACGCCGCCGCGCGCGTCGCCAAGCCGATCTACATCACCGAGAGCGGCGTTGCCACGGACGACGATGCCCAGCGCGTCGAGTACATCCGCCGGTCCCTCGAGGGTGTGCTCGACTGCCTGGACCAGGGCATCGACGTTCGCGGTTACATCCACTGGTCGCTCCTCGACAACTTCGAGTGGATCTACGGCTATCGTCCCAAGTTCGGGCTGATCGCGGTCGATCGCGCGACCCAACAGCGCACCATCAAACCGAGCGCACGGTATCTGGGCGAGCTTGCTCGCCAGAATCAGATGGTTGATCTGGCCGCGATCCGCTGAGGATGCGCTCCATCATTTCCGGAATCTCGAACACCGCGAAATTGCGCGTCATCCCCGCCCGCTCCCGATACCGGGCGTAATTCCCCGGCGCCAGCAGTTCCCGCACCGCGCCCACGATCTCCCGCTGGAAACTGCGGACCACCACGCCCACCGCCAGTTCCTGGATCCACTCCGCGTTGTATCGCTCATGCGCGAGCGTCCAGGCATTGCGCTGCACGATTACCGCCAACCTCTTGGCCAGCGCCTCACTGATCGACCCCGGCCCTGGCTTGCCGATGAAGAAGTCGCTCAGCTCCATCAGCAGCGGAATCTCGCGGGTGAAACCCACCACGTGCAAGGGAATTCGCTGCTCGATCCGGCGCAGCGCCTCGGCCACACGCTCGTTCCTGCCGCACACCAGGATCAACTGCACGGCCATGCCGCTTTCATTGAGCGCCTGTGCGATCCGCACCATCTCCTTCGATCCCTCGCCGCCGAATAGCACCACCCCCGTGGGCAAATCCGGCCGCAACCCGCGGCGCGCACGCTCGCGCGCGCGATCCACGCATACCGGCTCATAGAATCGGGGATGCAGCACCATGCCTGACGCGCGCAGAATCCGATCCTCGGCGATCCCGATGGCCCGCGCCTGCGCCGCCGCCTTCGCCGATCCGCAGATGACCCACTGATCCATCGCTTCGATCCAGAAGTGCGGCGGATAATCAGCGATGTCGGTGAGCAGCGTCACGTAAGGCGTACCTGGCCGGACCAGATCGAGCGCCTCCTTCATCGCGCGATTGTAGTGCGGGATGATCGACAGCACCAGGTCCGGCCGGCGCCGCTGCCAGTACTCCGCGAGCACCTGGACCTGGCTGCGGTGAGTTGCGCGAATCAGCGCGTGGGCCAGCGGGATCAGCAGCCGGGTGCCCGCGGTCCAGCCGTGCCGCAACATCAGATTGTAAACGTCTTGAAACGGTATGCCAGTGAGCTTACGGATGAAGTCGATCGGGTTCAGTACGTCCTGAATCGAGATCAGCTCGAGCTCCCACGGGCGACCCTGCTGCTGGATCACTTCCCGCAGCGCCTCCGCCGCCGCGCGATGTCCGCCGCCGGAGTCTACGTAGACCACGTTGATGCGCGCGCGCCTCAATTCCCTGCCCCCTTAGCGGAAGGACAGGGAATCGGAATCGGGATGCAGCTCCCCGACCCCCGACCCCTGACCCCCGACCCCCAGGAGTTCCCTTCCCGCTCCTGCGAGATACCTGTGCAAGTAGCGTTCCGCTTGAAATGCTTACGGCAGTTTCCGCTTCAGCTCGTCGAAGAAGTTCAACAGGAACACCGCATGCAAGTTGGCCTTGTCCGCCGTATGCGATGCATCCGTGGCTGGGAACACGATGAAGCGCTTGCCGTCGGGTGCGATATCGAGCGGGATCGCCACGCCGGTAAGCGTGATCCGCGTCTCGCTCCAGACTTCTGCCTTTCCCGGCGTGAACACGCCGTTCGCGATCGTGTACGGCACCACCATGATCTTCCCCGTCATGTCCACGTAGAAGATCTCCTTGCTGGTGCGCGACCAGAGCGGAAATCGTCCCGGCTCCGACGAGATCTGCACCTGGCCGCCCTTCGCTTCCGCCGGAAAAGCGCGCACATAGGTCTGATATCCGCCAGTGGCCTGCCCGCTCGCATAGGCCAACCACTTGCCGTCGGGAGAGAACGCCGGATCCACATCCGCATGTGGAGTCATCACAAATGGCTCCGGTTTGCCCAATTTGGCATGGTCGGGATCGCTCGTATCGATCGGCGCCGTATAAAGGTCGCGTCCGCCACTGGCGCCCGCGCCGATATGATAGGCCAGTGTCATGCCATCGGCCGAAATCGATTGCGGCATCGGGCTCCCGGGCGTCAGCAGCGATTCCGGTTTTCCCGACCCGTCGGCGCGAATCCAGTTGAGGCCGTTTGCAGCAGCATAAATGAGATGCCGGCCATCCGGCATCCACTGCGGGTAATTCGAATTGGAATGCCCTTCGGTGGTAAGGCGTGTCGTGGTGGCACGGACGAGATCGTAGACGTACACATCGCCATTCACGGACAGCGCCAGGTGCCTGCCATCGGGCGAGAGGCGCGGAGTTCGGGGGGCTGCAACACTCAGAGCCTTCTCCACCCGTCCAGCCTTATCCATCCAGGCGATTTCCGTCCCATCGAGCGCGGATTTTCCCGAGAGGTAGGCGAGAATTCCGTTCTCCGAGAAATCGAACTGGCCCGCGCCTTGTGAGGGTACGGCCGCCACATCATCCAGAATGGGGACCGGAGCGCCCTGTGCCTCCAATCGTTTCAAATCGAATCTTACGGCAAAGAGCGTTCCGGAATGAACGAATATCAAGTGGCCGCTCGGGAGATAACGGCCGTAATAACCGCCGCGATGAACGATCTTGTACTGCTTTGTTCTCAGCGAGAGCACGGCGATGTTGGCATCCTCGTAAACGTTCGCACTGAAGCCGCTGGTGACGAGGAGAGACTCGCCACCGGGCAGAATCTGCGGCCAGCGGTCGGTTCGCCTGCCGCCTTTCACAGGATCGGCGATCAGTTCGGGCTTGCCTCCTGCCTCCGGGATGCGCGAGATCCCTGAGGCATCCAGCGTCGCATAAATGAAGCCATCCTCTCCCCAGGCTGCGCCCCGCACGACGCCGGAGTCGCATAAGCCGATGGGAGCTCCTCCGTTGATCGAAACCTTCATCATGCGGTTTTGCCCGAAAAACCCGATCCACTGTCCGTCCGGCGAAAAGAACGGATCGACCATGTTGCTCGTGCCAAAAAGCAACGTGGGAACGGCTTGCTCCAACAGGCGCGTAGCCAGCATCGTTCCGCTCGGCGTCTGCACCTGGTGAGCGATGCGCCTGCCATCTCTGGAAATCGCCAAAGTAATGCGCGTGCCCGTCACCGCATCCGGTCCGAGGTCGGCGCTGAACCTTTGCATCGGACGCTCCACCGGTCGCGTCGCCCGCCACAGCAGACCGCCGAGCACCAGCATAGGAATCGCCGCGGCTACGGCAATCAACCACCAAGGCGCGCCTTTGCGTGCCGGCACTGCGGGCGGCGCTCCCATAGGCGCCGGCTCCTCGACACCGATATCGTCGATCGCAATCCGGGCTTCCCCGATCGCCTGCAATCGACGCTGCGGATCTTTTTCCAGGCATCGCTTCAGCAGCCGCCGGATCGCGGGCGGCGTGTCCGAAGGCAGCGCGGACAGGTCGACCTGATCTTTGATCACCGAGGCCAGTGTCTCCGACACCGTCTCGCCCGTGTACATCATCCGCCCTGTCAGTAGTTCGAACACCACTACGCCGAACGCCCAGATGTCGGCGCGCCGGTCGACCGGTTTGCCCTTGGCCTGCTCGGGGCTCATGTACCCAGCGGTTCCCATGATCAGCCCCGCCATGGTGGCGCGCATCGTGATGGTTGGCGAGGACATCGGATCGCCGGCAGCCGCTTCCGCCGCCAGCGCCTTCGCGAGTCCGAAATCGAGCACCTTTACGCGCCCCTCTGGCGTCACCTTCACGTTCGCCGGCTTGAGATCGCGATGTACGATGCCGCGATCGTGCGCGTACTCCAGCGCCTCGGCGATCTGCCGTGCAATGGGCAGCACCTCCGCGACCGGCATCGGCCCCGCCAGCGTGGTCCCTTCGACCAGCTCCAAAATCAGCGCGCGTTCCTCGACGCCATAGATCGCGGCGATATTCGGGTGATTAAGGCTGGCCAGCACCTGCGCCTCGCGCGTGAATCGGGCCAGACGATCGGGATCGGACGCGAACGAATCGGGCAGCACCTTCACGGCGACTTCGCGATTGAGCTTGGTGTCGGTGGCCCGATATACGGCGCCCATCCCGCCCTCGCCGAGTTTGGAGGTGATGCGGTAATGGGCGATCGTCTGCTGCGGACTCATATGGTTCCACGCATCCTATCACGTAACCCAAGCCTCCGAGCCTGCGCGAAACGCGATCGAAACCAGCCCGTTTCATGAGCGGCCAAAAATGAAATACGCCGCCGCAGCGTGTGGCGCGGGCGCTCTCGCCCGCCGCGCCACACAGCAGGCCCGCTACGATTGTAGCGGCCGTTGGATCATATGCTCATGTGGATTCAACAGGTTACGCCAGACAGGGCCGCTACGACGTAGCGGTCGCGATGCTTGAGCTGGCTGCGGGGTCATGGCAGCTTCCGCTTCAATTCGTCGAAGAAGTTCAGCAGGAACGAAACATGCACCGACGCTTTGTTCTGCGATCCTGCCAGCACCACCATGCGTTTGGCGTCGGGAGCGAGCTCGAAGGTGGGAAACATCGGGCTGATGTTGACGATCTTGGCGGGCGACCACACCTTCGGCGAGCCGGGATCGAACGAATCGCCATTCACGGTGTAGTCCACCATCATCACGTGGCTATCCGAGCTTTCGTAGAACAATTGGTGTCCCGCGCGCGACCACATCGGGAATTGACCGCCACCGTTGGAGACCTGCCATTTTCCGCCAGGACCCGGGAATGGACGCACGTAGACTTCGGTGATTCCCGATTCGGTCGAATCGTACGCGAGCCAGCGGCCATCGGGAGAAAACTCTGGGAATCGCTCGTTGGCGACGGTCTTTAAGAACGGCTCAGGCTTGCCGGCTTTGGGATGCTCCGGGTCGCTCGTGTCGAACGGAACGGTCCAGATGTCGTAACCGGTGTCCACCGCGGCCATCACATAAGCGAGCCGCCGTCCGTCCGGAGAAACCGATGTCGGAATCACGGCAACCGGTTGCTCGAGAAATGTCTGCACCTCGCCGGCGCCATCGCTGCGCATCCAGGAAATGACACCTTTGCCGGCGGATTGCGACGCAAAGATGATGTGCTTCCCATCTGCCATCCACACCGGAAAGCGATTGAGATTGCCGTTAAAGGTCAGCCGAAGCAGTTTGTCGCGCCGCCATTCGTAAGTCCACAGGTCGTTGGGCGCCGCCGGTATGCGGCCCAAGACCATGCGCTCGCCATCCGGCGACAGCTTGGTGTTGATGTACGATCCCGGCATTTGCATCAGCTTCTCCAGCTTTCCGCTGGCGTCCAGCCATGAAAGCTGGTACTGGTTCGACATGCCGGCGAGATACACCAGCACGCCGTTTTGGGAGAACTCAAATTGCCCCGCGCCGGTGACATCGTTGGGAGAAACATCTTCCAGCAGCGGGATCGGTGCGCCGGAGAGTTTCAGAGTGCCGAGATCGAAGCGGACGCCGAACAGCGTGCGATCGTGAATGAAAATGAGGTGGCCCGATGGCAGGTATCGGCCGAAGTAGCCGCCGCGATGGACCTGCGTCCGCTTGCCGGTTTTCACGGACAACACATCCAGCGTGCCCTCCTCGAAAGAAGCCGGGCTGGATGCTGAGAAGAGAACGTACTCTCCACCAGGCAGAGCCTGCGGCCATCGATGCGTGTAGTCTCCAGCGGCCCGGCTGGGTTTGGTGACTTCCTCAGGAGTACCGCCCGACACGGGAATGCGATGCAGCCCGGAGGCCGCGGACGTCAGCGTCGCGTAAATGTATCCGTTCTCCGCCCAGGTCGCGCCGCGAAGCTCCGTGGAATTGCACAAGATCGCCGGCGCTCCGCCCACCAGCAGCGTCTTCTTCAACTTCCCATTGGAGAGAAAGCCGATGGATTGACTGTCGGGCGAAAAGAACGGATCGCTGGCATTCTCCGTGCCCGGCAGCACCGTGGTTTTCGTTTGGTTGAGGTAACGCAGACCAAGATGGACCACCCCGTCGGCAGCGCGAAAGGGATATACGATGCGTGTGCCATCGGGCGAAATCGCCGCGGTGATGTTGATACCGGAGACGGCCTCGGGCCCAAGATCCACGCTCAGGCGCAGCAAGGGACGATCGACCGGGCGGGTGGCGCGCCACCACATGACGCCGGTCGCGGCAAGAACGATGGCGAGAACCGCGACGGCTGCGGCCCACGCTGTGACACTGCGCGCATGCACCACCGGGGTGGAGGCGGACGGCGCGGTAGCGGCTTCGTCGAGAAGTATGCGGGCGTCGCCGATGTGACGCAACCGGCGCCGCACATCACGCTCGAGACAAACGCGAAGCAGGCGGCGGAATCGCGCGGGGACGTCGTCGATATCGATGTCCTGACGCAGCACGCCGGCGAGCGTGTCGCTCACCGTGGGCGCGTCGAACAGAACGCGGCCGGTGAGCAGTTCGTACACGAAGACGCCGAAGGCCCAGACATCGGCGCGTTGATCGACGGCTGCTCCCCGTGCCTGTTCCGGCGCCATGTAGGCAGCCGTGCCCATGATGACGCCGGCCGCGGTGGCGCGCATGGTGAGCGTCGGGGACGCGGCGGGATTGCTAACGGCCGATTCGCTGTTCACCGCTTTGGCGAGCCCGAAGTCGAGCACCTTGAGCCGGCCATCGGGCGTGATCTTCAGGTTGGCCGGTTTCAGATCGCGATGGACAATGCCTTTGTCGTGCGCGTATTCGAGCGCGTCGATAAGCTGGTGGATCAGCGGCAGCGCTTGTTCTGTCGGCATGGGGCCGCACGGGGCATCGCCCTCGACCAGTTCCAGCACCAGCGCGCGATCTTCCACGCCGTAGATGGCGGCGATGTTGGGATGGTTGAGGCTGGCGAGCACCTGGGCTTCGCGCGTGAAGCGGGCAAGGCGGTCGGAATCGGCGGCGAGGGATTCCGGCAGCACCTTGATGGCGACGTCGCGGTTGAGCTTGGTGTCGCTGGCTCGGTAGACAGCGCCCATGCCGCCTTCGCCGAGCTTGGACGTGATGCGGTAGTGAGCGATTTGGGATTGTGGCGTCACGGCCGCGGCTCCATGGGCAACTCCATCGTCCAGATGTCGGACATGCCGCCGGTCAGCAAGAGGTACACCCGATCCCTGGTAGCCGAGATTGTGTTTAGTAAGGGCATGGCATACGAGAATCCATCCAGTTTGTAGAACTCCGTCTCGGGTCCTGAGGGGCGACCGGTGGCGGGGTCGATGGGGAGCCGGTACAAACGTGCCGCGTAGAGGTTCGCATCCTGGAGACGCGCGTAATTCAGCGATCGTCCATCCGGCGACCAGAACGGATTGAGCGCGCCTTCGGCAACCCGGCTCCATTCCGACTCCGGGACCGCATCGTTCCCGCGAAATGGCGCGATCCAGATGGACGCGCCGGGTGCATCGGACGCGAACGCCACCCAACGGCTGTCGGGCGAGAACTGCGGCATGCCGAGGTTGGCGCTGTCGGAGCGCAGCGTCTCCGCGGCCCGGCCGGTGGTGAGGTCAAGGACACCGATCGTATTCTTCCCGGCCGGCACACGCCAGATCAGCAGATAGCGGCCGTCATGGGACCATCCACGAATGCGTCCGCCCGCATCGCCGAGGCGTTTGATGTCGCCTCCGGCAGAGGGAATCGCGAAGGCAGGCCATCCATCGCCGCCGTTGCCAAACGCGATCTGCTTTCCATCGGCGCTGAACGTGGTGTAGGCGGCATTGCGCTCCGGCACGACCAGGGTACGGTCGCGGCCCGTCTGTAAATCAAGGAGCGAGACGCTCTGCACGCCGGACCGGCGCGCGATGTAGGCGAGTGCCGATCCATCGGGCTGCACACTGGGGAACTGGGCTTCGGCCAGTTCTCCGGTCACCCGCGTCAACTCGCCGGTGGCGACGCCGCGATTCAGGTCGGCCGGGAGGCTCCACACCTGATTCGCAAGCCGCTCGTTGGCGAATACGAGATGAGTGCCGCGAATATCGGCGCTGCCGTTATTCCACGGCGCGACAGTCACCGCCGAAGGTTGCGCATCGCCGAGATGCGCCAATGGAATGCGCCAGATATTCCTGGCGTCGCCGTAGCGGGCTGTGAACACGAGGTCATCGCTGGGAAGCCACGCCAGCAGACGCATGATATTGAGGTCGGTGAAGCCGCGTCGCGTCAAATTCTCAATGAGGTTGCCGTCGATCTTCTTCGGTTGCGATCCATCGGCGGGAACCAGCAGGAGTTCGACCGGCGTGCGTTCCGTGTTTTGCGGCGCGGCGAGAATCCGCGAGCTATCGGGCGACCATGCCAGAAACAACTGCAGCAACTGATGACCCTGCGCAATCTGGCGGGGGTCGCCTCCCGACGCCGGACGCAGCATCAGCTTGCCATCGAGCACGTAGGCCAGCCACTTGCCATCGGGCGACGGGCACACGCGGTAAATTCCCGCGCCCGGAATCGCCAATCGAGGCTCGCCGCCCAGCACGGGAATCTCGTAGATGCCGGGTGAGCCGACATCGGAATAATAGAGGACGCGCGAGCTATCGGCGGAGAAGGTGGGCGAAGCGAAGATGCGAACGGGCAGGCTGCCCTGCGTGAGTGGAATGGCCGCACCGCCGCCCACCTGTTGCACCCAGAGATCGAGAGTGGCGCGGCCTGCACGCCGCGCCAGGTACGCCACGAGCTTGCCATCGGGTGAAATGGCAGGAAGAACACTGGCGATATCGCTGGTGACCCGCGAGATCTTGGCCGGGGGCAGGCCTGCCGTGCCGCTGCGCGGAGGCAGCAATCGCGAGATGCCGAACCCCACCACGGCCGCTGCCAGGGCGAGCCCGGCGGCTAGCGTCCATCGCGGCGTGGTCGTGGTTGCGGCCGGCTCGTCTTCGAGCAGCAAACGTGCGTCGCCGATCCAGCCGAGGCGGCGTTTGAGATCGCGCTGGAGGCAGCGCTCCACCAGCTTGCGATAGCGCACCGGCACGGCGGCGAAGTCGGGATCGGTCTTCAGCACCGCTGCCAGCGAATCGGTGACCGTCGGACCCGGAAACGCAGGCTCGCCGGTCAGCATCTCGAACAGCACTGCGCCGAATGCCCAGATATCGGTGCGGTGGTCCACGCGCGCGCCGCGGATGTGCTCGGGCGACATGTAGCGCGCCGTGCCGGTAATGTGTCCGGGCATCGAAGATGCCAGCGTGACGGTGGGCGACTGATCGGGATCGCCGGCCATTCGGCGCGGCGGCTCGATGGCTTTGGCCAATCCGAAATCCAGCAACTTGAGCGTGCCCTGCGGCGTAATCTTGATATTGGCCGGCTTGAGATCGCGGTGCACCACGCCCTTTTCGTGCGCGTACTCGAGGGCGTCGATCAGTTGGTGGATCAGGGGCAGCGCGTCGTCGGCCGGGATGGGGAGGCGCTCGTGGAGAGTCGCGCCCTCGACCAACTCCAAGATGAGCGCGCCTTCTTCGACGCCGTAGAGTGCGCCGATGTTCGGATGATTGAGGCTGGCGAGGACCTGGGCTTCGCGGGTGAATCGGGCGAGCCGCTCCGGATCGGCCGCGAAGGATTCGGGCAGAACCTTGACCGCGACATCGCGATTCAGCTTGGTGTCGGTGGCTCGGTAGACGGCCCCCATACCGCCTTCGCCCAGCTTCGATGTGATCCGAAAATGTCCAATCGAGTTATGCGGCGTCACGAGAAAGATTGCGCATAGTGTATCGCAGCAATTCGGGGACAGGCTACACAACCTCGAAACTCTGCGCCGAAGAGTTTCGAGGTTATGTAGCCTGTCCCCGAATTAGTCGTGGCGCAGAGCTTCCATGGGGTCGACGCGGACGGCGCGGCGGGCGGGGAGGGCGCAGCCGATAATGGCGGAGATCAGGAGCACGGTGGCGACTATCAGGAAGGTGACCGGGTCGGTCGCCGATATGCCGGAGAGGAATCCGCTCAGCACGCGGCTTACACCGAATGCGGCCGCCAGACCGATGGCGAGGCCAATCGCCATGGGCGTCATGCCTTGAGCGAATACCATGTGCATCACGACCGGGCGGGAAGCACCCAGCGCTACACGGATACCGATTTCGCGCGTGCGATAGCTGACGACGTGCGCCACCACGGCGTAGAGTCCCACCGATGCGAGGAGCAGCGCTATAGCTGCGAAGATCGCAAACATGCTGCCAAATACCCGCAGCGGCCAACTGGCGAGCGCGAACTGCTGCTCCATGGGGATGACGTCGCGCGCGGAGAGATCGGGGTCGACGTTCTGGAGTGCGCGGCGGCAGGCATCGCCCAGCGAGCCGGGGCGCAGACGCGTCGAAACCAGCAGCGACATCCAGCGCTGCGGTTTCTGCGGGAAGGCGAAGTACACCAGCGGATCGGATTGCGTGTGGGTGAAGTCGCTCTGCGTGATGTCGGGGACTACGCCCACAATCGTCACCCACTGCGCGGGCGTCCCGCGGTCAAAGGTGCGCAGCCGCGCGCCGATGGGGTTCTTGCCGGCGAGATGGGTCTGCACAAAGCCGCGGCTGACCACGGCCACCGGCGGGGCGCTCACCCCGTCGGTGGACTCGAAGCTGCGGCCCGCGACCGGGTGCACGCGGATGGCATCGAAGTAGTTCAGACTGACGGTCATCACCAGGGTAGAGGGACGCCGCTGCGCTTCCACCGGCGCGCCGCCTTCCAGTTCGAAGCGTTGGTCCATCGTCCCGTTGCCGATCAACGACGAGGTGAGCGCCACGCTCTCCACGCCGGGCACCGCCGCCACCTGCGCCGTAATGCGGTCGTATAACGCGGCGGCATCGGCGTTCTTCGGATATTTCGCCGGCGAGGGGTCCATGCGGAAGGTCAGGATGCGCGACATATCGTAGCCTGCGGGCGTTTCGTAGGCATTGAGAAAGCTGCGGATCATCAGACCCGCGCCCACCAGCAGGATGACCGAAAGCGCGACCTCGGCCGCCACCAGCGAGTTCGCCAGATAATGACGACGGCTTCCCAGGCCGGCGCCGTGGCCGCCGTCCTTGAGCCCGGAATTGATATCGAGCTTCGCCAGACGCAGCGCGGGAGCAAGTCCAAACAGGATGCTGCTCAGCAGCGTGATGGCGGCGCAGTACGCCAGCGCGCGATAGTCGATGGAAAAATCGATCCAGGCGGGTTTGCCGGTCGGGATCACTGCCGCGTCGAAGGCGCGCGTGCCCCATTGCGCGATCAGAGTTCCGAGCGCGCCGCCCGCGAGGGAAAGCAACAGGCTTTCCACCAGCAACTGGCGGATCACACGCCATCGTCCCGCGCCCAGCGCCGTGCGGATGGAGATCTCGCGGGTACGGCCCATGGCACGCGCGAGCATCAGGTTCGCGACATTGGCGCACGCGATCAGCAGGACGAACCCGACCGCGCCCAGCAGGGTCAGGAAGACGGTGCGGATCTGTCCTTTCAGGTTGATTTCGGTGAAACTGCGGGCCTGGAGTATGGTTTCGCGATTGGTCTCCGGATACTGCCGCGCGAGGTTGGCGCCGATGGTCGCGATCTCCGCGCGCGCCTGCTGCGGCGGCACACCGGCCGCGAGCCGGCCGAACGGTGACAGATCGCGCGCATCGCGCTTCTCCATTGAGGCAGTGGGGATCAACGGTTCCCAAAATTGAGTCTCCGGCGGAAACTCGAATCCGCGCGCCATGACGCCGATCACGGTGGTGGGAATCGAATTGATGCGCACCGTGCGCCCCACGATGGACGCATCCTTGCCGTAGCGCTTCTCCCATAATCCATGGCTGAGAATCGCGACCGGCACGGCGCCGGGGCGTTCATCGTCGGCCGTGAAATCGCGCCCGAGCATCGGCTTCTGGCCGATGACGGAGAAGGTGTTCGCCGTGACCTGGCGGCAGCGGTAGTTTTCGGGGTAGGCGGAAGCGTCGGCAAAGTTGCCGGCGCATCCCATAGAGGCGCCAATGCCGCCAAACGTTCTCGACTGCTGCCGCAGATCGCGCAACTCGGGATAGGATATGCCTCCAATCGCGCGCGGGCTTTTCACGTTGGCGCTGACCGGGTACAGCACCCGGTCGCTGTCCGTGAACGGGAGATTTTTGTACAGAATGGCATTGGCCAGGGAGAACACGGTCGCGTTGGCGCCGATGCCCAAAGCCAGCGCCGCCACGGCGGTCGCGGTGAAACCCGGATTCTTGGCGAGCGTCCGCAAGCCAAATCGCACATCCTGCCACATAGAAGCTCCTCCCTGGTGGCGCACGCTTATAGCGTGCCGCATCGACATTCGTGTCGATGTACGGAAATTCGCGTCATCCCAGGGGAATTTCGACGCGGCACGTTGTAAGCGTGCGCCACGACTTGTATACGGACAGGGGTGCGGGAAAGTTGCAGCTATTGCCTTTATTGCCTTAACGCCACTGTTGGGTCCATGCGCACTGCCCTCCGCGCGGGGATCAGACACGCCGCCAGAGCGACCACCGCGATGAGCAGCGCCACTCCCGCAAGCACCACCCAGCGCTGGGCGTCGACTGTGTACAACATGCTGACGGCCGTGATCCCGTAGGACTGGGCGGCGAGGATGCGGAGTAAAACCCATGCCGCGACGACTCCGCAACCGATACCCCACAGCGCCAGCCGCATCCCATCCCTGAGAAGCATCCCTACTATGTGCCGCGATTGCGCTCCGAGCGCCTTGCGTAACCCGACTTCCGGCGCACGTTGCGCGACCGAGTAAGCCAGCAGTGCGTACAGTCCGATCGCCGCCAGCGGAAGCGCGACTGCGCCGAAGAACGCGAGCAATACCGTCGTGATGCGTCCCGGACCGAACGAATCGGCGACGACCTGCCGCATTGGCAGCACGTCGTACAACGGGAGTTGCGGATCGATGGCCGCGATCGCCGCGCGCGCGGCGGAGGTCACGGATCCGGCGTCGAGCGGAGTGCTGACCAGGATGCTCATGGCGCGGGCATTGGCGGCGAATTGCGCATGCGGCAGGTAGAACTCGGGACGCACCGGCGCATTGATCAGCCGGATCTGCTTGACGTCCGCCGACACCCCGACGATTGTGGCCACCGCGCCCGATCGCGACAGCCGGATGCGCTGCCCCAACGGATCGGCGCCCGGCCAGAAGCGGGCCGCCATGGTCTGATTGACGATCGCCACGGCGGCCGTGCCGGCATGATCGCGATCGTCGAACGCGCGGCCGCGCCGGATCGCGGCGCCCATGACGTCGAAGTACCGCGGGCCGATCAGCCGGTAATTGGCGTTCGCCGGCGCCGCGCCGTTGTCGGCCGGGCGGCCTTCGATCGTGAAGTCCTGCGTTGCCAGATCGACGGTGCGGTCCATCATCGGTAGGCCCGAAACCACGGCCGCACCATCCACGCCGGGCAGGTGCGCCAGCCTCGATTCCGCCTCGCGATAGAACGCCGCGATAGCTCCGGCGCCCGCATAGCGGGTGGCAGGCAGTTCGATCTGGAAGGACAGTACGTGATCGGGATGGAAGCCCAGATCCGCGCGTGCGAGCTCGCGATAGCTCTGGATCATGAGCGCTGCGCCGGCGAGCACGACCAATGTCACCGCGATCTGTGCCGCCACCAAGGCGCCCCGCAGCCGCGCCCCGCGGCGTCCGAGGCCGCCGGCCGCGCCGCTGCCCTTCATCGCGCCCGCCAGGTCGAAGCGCGAGGCCTGCCATGCGGGCGCCAGCCCGAACACGATGCCCGTCGCCAGCGCGAGCGCGACCGCGGCGGCGAGCACCTTGCCGTTGATCGCGATCTGCGAGGCGTCGCCGACCATCCACGTCGCCGGAATCAGGCTGACCAGCGCCGGAAGTGCTGCGTACGCCAGCGCCACGCCTGCCGCGGCGCCGATCGCGGCCAGCCCGAGCGTCTCCGCCAGCGTCTGCCGCACGATGCGGCCCCGGTGCGCGCCGATTGCCGCGCGCACGGCGTACTCGCGCGTCCGCGCCGCCGTCCGCGACAGCAGCAAGCTGCCGACGTTGGCGCAGCAGATCAGCAGCAGCAGACCCACCGCCGCGAGCAGAACGGTGATCGCGGGCCGGATGCCGCCGGTGTTGGCCTCGTAACCATTCCAGAATTCGAGTTGGAATCCGGCGTACTCCGGGTGTGCGCCGCGGTGCGTCCGTTCGATCGTGTGCGCCAATTGCGCGAGCCGGCGGTCGGCCTGCTCCCAGGTGATTCCCGGCTTGAGCAGCACCAGCACCCAGACGTCGCGGCGCGAGCGGTCGGGACTCGCGAGATCGGGCTGGAGCGGCACCATCACGTCGCTGCCGAAGGCGCTCTCGTGCGGCGGCGTCACTCCCACCACCTCGTAATCCAGGCCGTCGAGCCGGATCTTCTTGCCGGCGATCGAAGAATCGCCATGGAACCGCGATTGCCATAGCTCGTAGCTGAGGAGCGCGACCAGCGGTCCGCCAGGACGATCCTCTTCGCCGCGGAAGCCTCGCCCAATGACGGTGGCGGGCGAGTTCATGTTGACGATATCGGCGGTGATGTGGCTGCATGCCACCCGCTCGGGGAATTCGCCCGCGCTGAGCGCCATGCTGCTGTGCGCCAGCGCGCCGGTGCCCTCGAAGATGTCGTGCAGCGCCGTAATGTCCAGGTACTCTGGCAGGGAGAAGCGGAAGATGCGCGTGCCGTGCTGCGGCGTGCGGGCGGTGATCACGCCCCATCGATACCAATTCCCCTTGTGCCGCAGCATGCCATCGGAGACGCTGAATAGCGCCGTCGCCGAACCGATTCCCAGCGCGAGGATCGCGACCACGACGAGCGAAATCAGCGGCGCACGCCTCCACAGGCGGGCAGCGAAGCGGAGATCGTGGACGGCATCGCGGAGCCAGCGGAAGCCCCAGGCATCGCGCGTCAGTTCCATGGCCAGGGCAGTGCTGCCGAAATCGCGCCGTGCGGCCCGCGCCGACCCGGTGTCCTCCGCTGCCATCCGCAGATGCGACCGGATCTCCTCGTCGATCTCTTCGGCGCGCCGCCACGGCCACTTCATCGGACATCTCCTCTCCGGTTCAGCACGCCCGCGATGGCTTCGGAGAATTGTTCCCATCGCGAGCGCTCGGCCGAAAGCTGGCGCTTGCCGGCGGCGCTAAGTCGATAGACGCGGACGCGCTGGTTCTTTTCCGAATTGCTCCATTTGGCCACGATCCACTTGCGCCGTTCCAGCCGATGCAGCGCCGGATACAGCGAGCCAGCCTCCGCTTGCAGCAGGTCGCCGGAGCTCGCGCGGATGGCCTGGGCGATCCCGTATCCATGCTGAGGCCCCCAAAGCAGCGTCTGCAAAATCAAAAGGTCCAGAGTACCTTGAAGTATCTCGATGCGATCCGGCATATAGATAGTCTATAGCATAGACATCCTATACCCTGTCCCGCGGGCGATCATGGCGCCCTTGCTGTCCCAGGCGCAAGCCGATGGCCGATGGCATATAATCAAGACTTGCCAATTACCGGAGGAATCCAGCGACTTGCCCGAATTGCGTAAGGACCCGATCACGGGCCGGTGGGTAATCATCGCAACCGATCGAGCTAAGCGTCCCACCGATTTCATCCACCAGCCGGTGCCGCCCGCGCAGGCGACGGTCTGTCCGTTCGATGCCGGCCACGAGCACAAGACGCCGCCCGAGGTGCTGGCCTATCGCAGCTCCGGCGGCCCGAACGAGGCTGGCTGGCGCGTGCGCGTGGTGCCCAACAAGTTTCCGGTCCTCGGCATCGAGGGCGAGCTCAACCGTCAGGGCGACGGTATGTACGACAAGATGAACGGTATCGGCGCGCATGAGGTGATCATCGAAGGCCCTGATCATTCCAAGACCTTCGGCGAGCTCTCGGAGAAACTGATCGAAGAGGTGCTCTGGGCCTTTCGCGATCGCGTCAACGATCTCAAAAAGGATCGGCGGTTCAAGTACATCATCCTCTTCAAGAATTTCGGCGACGCCGCCGGCGCGTCGCTCGAGCATCCGCATTCGCAGCTTATCGCGCTGCCCGTGATTCCCAAACGCGTCAAAGAAGAGGTGGACGGCGCCAAGCTTTTTTACGAGCTCAAGGAGCGCTGCATTTTCTGCGATATCATTCGCCAGGAAGGATCGGCCGGTAGCCGCATGGTCAACGAGACGGATCGTTTCACCGTGATCGCGCCGTATGCGCCGCGATTCCCGTTTGAAACCTGGATTCTGCCCAAGCGCCACGCATCGCATTACGAAGAAGCCGATGCCGCCACGCTGGCGAATCTGGCCTGGGTGTTGCGCACGACCATCCGCAAGATCGACAAGGTGCTGGAGCGGCCGGCATACAACTTTATTGTTCACAGCTCACCGGTGCAGGAAGACGACCTGCCGTACTACCATTGGCACATCGAGATTATTCCGAAACTTACGAAGGTAGCGGGATTCGAATGGGGCACGGGATTCTACATTAATCCGACGCCCCCCGAAGAATCGGCCAAATTCCTCAGGGAGGCGGGATTGGGCTGAACTAGTCCGTCCGGAAGGGCGGTTGCAACGGGACCCGCGGGTGTGATAGAACCATCAAACGTTCGTCATGCCTGTGAAAAAACCCACAGCCGTCAGGCCGCCTCCACCAGAGAAACGCATGACCAGGCAACAGGCATCATCCAGCAAGACGCCAAAGACCGCCGAACCGGCGGCCAAAGGATCGGCCGCGCAGAGCAGCGGGGCTAAGCAAATGGCGGCATTCGAATCCGCCATGAAGGTGTTTCACGCGCGTAAATTCAAGGAAGCCCGCGATCTTTTCCAGCAGGCCACGGTCGGCCCGGAACGCGACGTCGCGCAAAGAGCCAATCTCCACATCGCGATGTGCGACCGGCGGCTGCAACAGACCACGGTCTCGCTCGGCTCGGCCGAGGATTACTACAACTATGGGATCGCTCTCATCAACTCGCGGAATCTGAACGAAGCGCGTACGCACCTGGAAAAGGGCCTGCAACTCGACCCCGGCGCCGACCACATCCACTACGCTCTCGCCGTGGCGCACGCGCTGTCCGGCGATTTCCAGGCGGCGCACGAGAGCCTGCGCCGCGCTATCGAACTGGAGCCGCGCAATCGCCTCACTGCACGTCAGGACGCCGATCTCGCGCCGCTTGCCAATCAGCCGCCGTTCGCTTCCCTGCTCTACCCTGAGCGCCGGTAAATGCCGCGCGCGACCGTTCCCATGCCGGAAATGTCCCCACTTAAAGTGGTCGCCATTGGCGGCGGCACCGGCCTCTCCAGCGTGCTCAGCGGGCTCAAGCACTATGCGCGTCCGCACGGAGTTCTCTCGCCGCCGCTCGACATCACCGCCATCGTGACTGTGACCGACGATGGGGGTTCCAGCGGCCGACTCCGCCGCGAGTTCGACGTGCTTCCGCCGGGCGACATTCGCAACTGCATGGTCGCGCTGAGTGAGGACTCCGCGCTGCTCTCGCGGGTCTTCCAATACCGCTTCGATGCCGGCCGCGGCCTCAAGGGCCACTCCTTCGGCAATCTCTTTCTGATGGCGCTGACCCAAATCATGGGCGATTTCGCCAACGCGGTCACCGTCTCCAGCGAGGTGCTGAACATCGCCGGCCGTATTTATCCATCCACCGACCAAAACGTTTCCCTCGAAGCCAAGCTTGCCGACGGCTCCAAAGTAATCGGCGAGACCAAGATCAGCGCCAGCCGCCATCGCATCCGGTCGATCCGCCTGCGCCCGCGTAAAGCTCGCCCGATCGCCGCCGCGCTCACCGCGCTCGCCGAAGCCGACGTGATCACGCTTGGCCCCGGGTCACTCTTCACCAGCGTGATCCCGAATCTGCTCGTCGACGGCATCCCGGAAGCGATTCGCTCCTCGCGCGCGATCAAGGCGTATTTCGTGAATCTCATGTGGCAGCCCGGCGAAACCACGGAATTCAGCGCCAGCGATCATGTGCGCGCGATCTACCGCCACGCCGGAGCCGCGCTGCTCGATTACGCCGTAGTGAACATCCGCGGCATCACCAGCAGTTTGAAGAAACGGTATGCCGCCGAAGCGGCGCTTCCTGTCGAAATCGATATCGACGCCCTGGTCAAGCTCGGCCTCCGGGTCCTGCCCGCGAATCTTGCATCGCTGGCCGACCAGGTGCGGCACGATCCCAGCGCGACGGCAGCCGTGGTGGTGAAGCTAGCACACGAGGGCCGGCACCGGAAGTCGTAGCGCCGCATCGCTGACAATACGCCCGTCCTGCAGCGTCACCACGCGATCGGCCATGTGTCCGAAGGCTGTGTTGTGGGTAGTCAGGATGATCGCCAGCCCCTGCGTGTGCGCGAGATGCAGGAACAACTCGATGATTCCGAGACCGGTCGCGGAATCGAGATTGCCGGTGGGCTCGTCGGCCACCAGAATCTTCGGCCCGGCGATCAGCGCGCGCGCGATGGCCACACGCTGCATTTGGCCGCCGGAAAGCTCGTGCGGCAAGTGATTCGCACGATCGGCGAGGCCGACGCTATTGAGAATCTCACGCGTGCGCTTCGCGTCGACGGGGCGGTCGAGAAACATCAGCGGGAGTTCGACGTTCTCGGTCACGGTTAGCGTCGGCAGCAGCGCGAATTGCTGGAAGACGAAGCCCAGGTTGCCGCGGCGCACTTCCACCAGTTCGTCCTCGGGCAATCCCGCGACGCTGCGGCCCGCGACCGTGAGCGAGCCCCCGGTCGGCGCGTCCAGGCAGGAAAGCAAGTTGATGAGTGTGGTTTTGCCGGAGCCCGATGGGCCCAGGATGGAGACCATCTCGCCGCCACGGATGGTGAGGTCGACCCCATCGAGCGCCTTGACCGTTTCGCTGCCGCGATGATAGTAGCGCTTCAGGCCATGCGCCCATAATGCAGCATCATGAGGCTGTTCGTGGGGCGGACCTCCGGGCCGCCCACTACTCGGCGGACCGGATGTCCGCCCCACATTACTGATCGCTTCCACGGGGCGCATCGACGAGGCGCGCCATGCGGGATAGAGTCCGCTGAAGAAGCCCAGCACCACCGCGCCCGCGACCGCGTACCCGATCACCTCAGGCGTGATCCGCACCACCGAGCCGGCGACGCCAAGATCGGCCACTGCCTTGATCGCCCTTTCCACCAGGCCCGATCCGACGACGGCGGCGATCGAGCCGGCAATGCCGCCCGCCAGGCAGATCATGACCGTCTCCAGCCAGATCAGTTGGAAAATCGCTCCGCGCCGCGCGCCCAGCGCCTTCATGATGCCGATCTCCGAAGTGCGCTCGTACACACTCATGAGAATCGTGTTGATCACGCCGATCAGCGCCACGATAATCGCGATCGCAGCCACGGCGCCGATCATGGTTTGCGCCGTTCCCACCAGGCTCACCAGCGTGTTCTTCACCTGTTGCAGTCCGACCACCTGCACCTCCGGCAGCTTGAGCCAGCGGGTTTCGAATTCGCGCATCTTGAAGCCGTTGAACTGCTTCAGCTTGATGCCGAGGATGGTCAACTGCTCGGGACGTCCGAAATACTCGCGCGCTACGTCGATGGGCATGAATACGGTGCCGTCGTCCTGGGTGCCGGTGCGATCGAGCACGCCGGCCACTTTGAACTCGTGCATGACCGCATCGGCGCGTCCGGCGGGAGTGATGGATGCGTAGAAGGTATCGCCCACTTTGCGCTGTTCATACTCGGCGGCCTCGAAGCCGAGCACGACTTCATCGCGCGCCCCTGGGACGAACCAGCGGCCGCCATCGTACCCGGCCCCTTTCTTGAAGCCGATCCACGGCTTCATCAGGCGATAGCTAGCCACGTCGATTCCGCTGATCACAGTAAAGTTCGACGCGCCCGCATCGTCGCGAATCGAGCTGCCCTGCTTCTGGGCCACGCCCACGAAGATGGGCGTGATGCTCTCGATATCGGGATCGTGCCGGACCTTCTCGTAGGTGTCGGCGGGCAGGTAGAGGAGCCCGGTGCCGCCTTTCAGCATCATGGTCGCGGCCTCGTACGGACAGCCCTTCGACATGATCATCACCTGAAAGCCGAGCATGTTGATGCTCTTGTCGATGGCGCCGCTGTAGCCGAGCATGAAGCCGCCCAGCGACACCGCGACCGTGACCGCCAGCGCGACCCCGGCCACCGTCAGCCCGGTACGCACCGGCCGGCGGCGAAGGTTCTTCCACGAAAGGATGAAGTAGCGTTTCATAAGAACTCCACGGCGCTGGCCCAGAGTTGGAAGCCGTCGCCATACGGAACCAGTTGTCCTTCCACCCGCGCGCGCCGGCCTTCGCGCATCGGCGCCGTCATTGCGATTTCTTCAAGGTCGATGCGCAGGCTCTGATTGCCGGATCGGAAGAAAAAGAAGCAGCCCATCGATTTGCATTGCTCCGTGATGGTGCCTTCCAGGGCAAGAGTCTTGCCCGTGTAAGACTTGGGTCGCTCGATCAGCGCGGCGACCTCGGTCTTTGCCGCTCCGGTAAAACTGCCGAATCGGCTCGGCTTGGCGGCGGCGCGCCAGACCAATGCGCCGATCGCAACCAGCGTCAGTGCACAGAGGAGGAATATCTTCTTCATGACGTTACCCTCGCCTCACTACTTCCGTTTGCTGTTGCCATGCTTCGCGAATCTGCTGCTTCGGCTGCGTTTTGTGGCGCAGGCCTTCGGCCTGCTATGCCCCGATTCATCGGGGCATTCTTCGTCTTTCGGCCGCATAGAACAAATGCCCCGACGAATCGGGGCATAGCAGGCCGAAGGCCTGCGCCACGGGGGTGAGCTCGCTCGAAAAACGGATCGAAGCGGCGGCCGTACACGAAGCAATCCAGCAGGATCAGATTCTTGCGAATGCCGCGTAGCGTCGCCTGATAGTCGGACTTCCCCGCCCCGTCCAATGCCGGCGGCTGGATGGCGGCGACCTTATCGGCCTTCGCTCCCGGATCGGCCGCTGCGTAGTAATCATGTTTGTAGAAATCGGCCAGCGTGAGGCCGTTGAACTGCGCGCGAAATTCCTTGGCGCGCAATTGCCGCGCCGCGGGACTCTCCAGCCGCTGGAAGAAGAAGTTCCTGATCGCCGCCGTCGCGGGATCGGTCGCCAGAAATACCTGGATTACTCCGCCCTTCCCCGGCACGTTGACCCCGTGCACGATGCCGATCTTCGCCGGGCCCTTGAATACGCTGTACACCGTGTACGGCGTCTCGAAGGTTTCGTAAATGGGATCAAGGTCGCTGCCCAGCCGCGCGCGCAGGCCCTTGAAAATCGCCGCACCGTCCTTGAGCTTGCCGAACTCCATCAGGTCTTCCTTGAAGCTCGTCATCTCGGGATAGAGATACTTCAGGTCTTCGGCGGGATTGCTGAGCGTGCAGCCGATAGCGGCCAGCAGACCTTGCGCCGCGCCCATTGCCAGAATCAGAATTGTTAGTAATCGCTTCATAATTTCCTATCGATACAGGTAGTACTGCAGCGTCACGATCGTGTGTTGCTGCCGCCGTTCCACATTGAGGCGGAGCGAATGCAAGTTCGACCCCGCTACGTCGTTACGGAAGTACCACGCGAATTCACCCGCCACCGCCGGCTCGTTGCGCAGCCTGCGAAACTGCGACGCGAGGCCCCAGCGCCGCGACGACTTCAGGTACTCCGTTTGATAAAGCTGCGTGAACACCGGCGACATGGCGTCGTGTCCGCCGCTGAGCTCCGTGGTGAAGCTGAGCAGACCGCCGGGCGCGGTGTGCCGGTACCGCCCGTCGATTCCGATGCGGCGCGTACGCAGCGGTACGTCGTTCATCGTGAGGCGCTCGCCGGCCATCACCGAAACGCCTCCCTCGATGCCGTAAAGTGAGCTATACCGGTTCGCGAGGCTCAGCCGTACGGCGCCGAGTCCGCTCTGCCCCCGGAACTTGAGGTCGTAGCCGGAGCCGGTCAGATAGTACACGTCATAGTTCAAGTGTTTGTTGAGGCGGCCCCAGAACCCGGCATACCAGTCGCGTTCGAACCCGAAGTTGTCTTCATTCGAAAGCTGGAGCACGGTGCCGTGCGTGTCGGTTTGCAGATTGAGGCCGAACGGCACATAGAAATGTCCGACGCGGAAATTGACCCGTCCGACGTCCTTGGTCAAATTGTAGAAATCGGCGTAGAGGTTGTGATATTCGAACGCCCATCCGCGCCGGCTGGCGCCATCTATATCGTTCATCACGGGTTGGAAGCCATCGCGGCGGACCAGCCGTGCCTGGAAATCGATGGCGGCGATGGTGGAGGTCGCGGTGGAGAACTTCTTCAGTACTTCGAACCCGACGGACTGCCGGCTGGCAAGCTCGCCATCCTGGTTGGAATCGAACTGAAACATCAGTTCCTTGCGGAAGCCGAAGTTGTCTCTGTAGAAGCGCATGAAGCCGGAGGTGGATTCCGTGGGTGTCGGCGCGGCCGGGTCGAGGCCGGCGAAGGGGTCGTCGGGTTTTTGGGCGGCCGCAACCGCGGCCATGGACATCAATAGAATAAGGGATCTCACTCAACACCTCCACGCGCGGCTTACAAGCAGCACGTGCCTTGTTAAGCCCGATCTTTGTGGCGCATGCCTGCAGCGTGCCGCATCGACATTCGTGTCGATGTTCTTCGGGGGCGACCAAAGGCACATCGACACAAATCTCGATGCGGCACGCTGCAAGCATGCGCCACCAGGCCGGAATTAAATGAGGAGTTGGTGGAAGGTAACTGCGCGATCTGGCGGAGTCTCGTCCGACACGACTGGTGCGTCAACGCACATCGCCGGCGGCGCGACGTAGGTCGCAACCAGCGGCACTTGATCGGCGACGACGATCATCGCCGGCGCATCCGGCTGCCGATCGATGCACAGGCAGGAGGACTTCGCAACCGGCGCCTTGGGGCAGCAGGGATGCCCGCCCGAGGTGCTCGTCATATTTCCCGCGCAGAACCCGGCCGGATTGGCCAGAAGCAGGATGATGCTGAACGCGGCCAGAACGAACTTCCATTTGGCGGCAAGCATGTAATTACAGATTATCAGATCTCGTTACCGACCTACAAGGCCTTCGTTACACTGAAATCGGAATGCAACGCTCCGGCCATGCCGATTTACCTCTCCACGGCGGGCGCGTGCCGGCGTGGCTGGCCGACCGCATGACCGCGCTCGGCGCCGCGATCACCGAAAGCATCCTCCTCGACTATGGCCGGTCCGAGTTCCTCACCCGTCTCAGCGACCCATTCTGGTTCCAGGCGCTCGGCTGCGTCATGGGAATGGACTGGCACTCCTCCGGCATCACCACCTCGGTGATGGGCGCGCTCAAACGCGGTCTGAATCCGAGGGCCGCCGAACTCGGTATCTACATCTGCGGCGGCCGCGGGCGCCACTCCCGCGGCACGCCCGATGAACTCCGCGGCGTCGCGGGACAACACGGGCTCGATGGCGAGCTGCTCGTCCGCAACAGCCGCCTGACCGCTCGCGTCGATAACAACGCTATCGGCGACGGCTTTCAGATCTACCTGCACAACTTCGTGGTCACTCGCGATGGCGAGTGGGCGGTCGTGCAGCAGGGGATGAACGAAGCCAGCGGCATGGCGCGTCGATATCACTGGCATTCGCGGACGGTCCGCAGTTTCACCGAAGCGCCGCATACCGGCATCGTCGGCGAGCCGCAAGGGGAGATTCTCAACCTTGTCGACCCGCAGGCCAGCGCTGCGCAATCGGCGATGCTTACCATCGTGCGCGAGCCGCCCGACACCACGCTCGCCGAAGCGCGCAAGCTCGTCATGCCGCGGCATCACGATGTCCGCGCGGAAGATATCGACCTCAAGCGTCTCGGCGCGACGCTCGCCCTCGCCCACGAGCGCGAGTTCGCCGACTTCGGCCAGTTGCTGCTGCTGGAAGGCCTCGGACCCCGCACGCTGCAGTCCCTGGCGCTGATCGCCGAAGTCGTACACGGCGCTCCCAGCCGCTTCACCGACCCGGCACGCTTTTCCTTCGCGCACGGCGGCAAGGACGGCCATCCCTTCCCCGTGCCGCTGAAGACCTACGACGAGTCCATCGCCGTCGTGCGCCGCGCGCTGGACGCGGCCAAGGTGGGTGATCGCGAAAAGATCGACGGCTTCGCGCGACTGGAGAAGTTCACGCGTGCGATCGAAACCCGCTGCGCGCCCGAGGCCGACTTCGACCGCGCCATCGCGCACGAGCGTGCGATCTCATCATCGCTGGATGGGCGCGTGGTCGGGCAGAAGCGGAAGGCGCGCAACCAACTCGGCCTATTCGACTAATCCCCACCAGTTGCCCCATAGCGCAGCCTGTCCAGACTGCTATGCCCCGATTTGTCGGGGCATTCTTCTGCATAGCAGCGAAGACAAGAATGCCCCGAAGAATCGGGGCATGGCAGCCTGGACAGGCTGCGCTACGGTAGGCCAACCGCCAGAGCGGCAGCGGGTTTGATCGCAATGCTGAAATCGGCCTCCACGCTCGGGTCCGGCACGGCGCTGTCGATCGCGAGTTGCACGCCTGCCAGCCGCATCAATGCGACCATCGACGGTTTCAGAAAATAGGTCGGGTACGGCACCTGATGGCGGACCATTTCGTGGATGGCCTCCGCGATCTGGTCGAACTTCGATTCCGTATCCGCGTCCGGCAACGATGCCGCGAGATGCTTCACCGCGTCGCAGAAGTTCATGAACGCCTGAGCGGCGAGAATGTACGTTTGCACAGCGTTACGGAGGCCCAGGTCGGATGGCGGGAAATTCGCGGGCCAGTTGGCTGCGGAATTGCGGCTGCCCACGTTCAGCCTATCGCCCGGTTTCGTCGAGCCTTCCTGATCGGTGACCACGCGATTGTATTCCAGCCAGTCCTCATAGCGGCCGAAGCTCTGCACGAAGGTGGTGGAGACGGAGTCCCCTAGCCCGATCACCTCGGCCAGCGCCGCCACAAACTGCTCGTAGTTCCGCTTGTCCTTTTGATGCGGCTCCTGGGGAATCTTGTCATTCACGACATCGTCCGATTCGACCGCGGCAAGCTGCATGGCATCGGCATCCAGGGTGATCTGCACGGCCGATTTCGGCAGCGCGGCGATGCGAGCTCCGATGGCGGTCGCGGCCGGGGTCAGCGCGAGCGCAGTCATCATGTGCTGGCTTTCGCGAAAGGCGTCCTTGTTGTCGATGTCGTTGAAGACTGCCTGCATGCGGACGCTCACGGCCGACAGGGCGGTGCTATCCACCACCCTGTTGCACTGTGCAATGAAGTAGAGGTCGGCCTCGCGCTCCTTACCGAAAAGGCCGGAGATCGCCTTCACGCCTTCGGTCTGACGAATTTGAAAGGTCCGATTGCCGAGATAAGAGATGGCAGTCTTCTGGACGTATTCGGTGATGTCGTGGAACTTCAACAGATCGAAGAGCTGCAGGTTGAGCCCGGCGCTGCTGATGTACGCCTGCTCGATGAACGATCGCGGATCCAGCGAAACGCCCTCCATCGTGACCGCCTTCGCGTAGTCTCCTCGCATCGCGACATCGTAAGCGTCGATACCGTGGCTGAAGTCGAAGTCGTAGATGAAGAGCGCCGTGTTCTCGTGAACCTTGGACTGCGTGAGTTCCAGGTCGATCTTCAGACCGTCGCCCCTCTTCAGCAGACCGTTGATGCCGTTGTTGACCGCGCCCAGTGCCTGATCCACAACACCCGGCAGTCTGGCCGAAAGCGCCGCCGGCAAAGCATTACCTACAGCCGCGGTTGCCTCGGCCTTGAGCGTGGACGAATCCATCTGGAACTTCGCGCCGGCGTTGAGCGTCAGGTGGAGGCCCTCGCTGGTGGCGATTCCGTTGGAGCCTTTGCGCATCAGATACAGCGTGGCGCCGGACGCCGTGCGCGCGGCCACGATGCGGAACGTATCCGTATGTGTGTACTGCACCTTGAACTCCGCCGCCACCTGAAAGGACGGCGCGGCATTCACCGTCAGTTTACCGATCCTCGTATCGAACGACTTGCTCACCTCGCCGTTGCTGCGTCCCGCCAGGAACAGGCCCGATAAGCCGTAAGTGGCGCCAAAGCCCAGCGCCAGCGCGCCATTGAACTCGAAATCGACATAATTGCCCGCCGCCGCCTTCTGAATGCTCGCGGCGTGGAACGGCAGGACGAAACTCGAGAACGCCTGTGCGATGCAATCGCGTAACGGCAACGAGGGATTCTCGATGGCAAAGTAATTCGCGATGCGGAATTCGTCGCTATTCGACACGCTGCCGCTTACGCCGAAATTCCCTGCGCTGAACTGCGCCCCGGCCTCCACCGCCAGCGAACACTTCAATGCGATCGCAATGTAATATTGGTTTGGCCCGGCTTTGACCGGAACTTCCTTGCCGTTTTCGCCGAGCAGATAGGTGAACACGGTGTCGCCGGGTTTGACGATCGCGAGGGTGCAACTCGCCTCGGGCTTTACCGTCAGCGTTATGCCCACCGTCTGCGTAATGGTCCAGCTCGGCGCAAAGTTGAATTTGAAATCGGTGGAGACGGACCCTTCCGGCACGTTTGAAACCGGCCCGTCCAGCAAATTCATGATGGCTGGGCCCAACGTAATCAAGCTGGTGATCCCCGGGTTCAGAAATTTGGCAAGATCGCCTTGCGCATCCACCTCCGGAGAAAAGACGGATCCAAGTTCGAGTTTGAGTGGCACGGTAGTTCCCTCCTAATTGGTGTAACCCAAAACAACGGACGAAGAACAGCTTATTGACCCGGCATGTTATACCGGATTGAGGAGATCGTACTTTGCGATACGTGGCGGCCGTGTTTCTGCTTGTGTCCACCTGTCTGTTCGCCGCTGCCCCCGACGCGGAACAGATTCGTAACACGGCGAAAGAAGTCGTCAAGAATCTCGAGGTGCAATCCACATTACCCACTGACTCCGGCGATTCCGATGCCGCCACCGTCCGTCAGCGTCCGTCCTCGTTGGGAATCGGCGGCGGCGGCGTTTACCTCCCTGGTGGAGACGCGATTTTCGGACTGCTGCAATGGGTTCTGATCATGGTCCTGGTGATCGGACTCCTGGCGCTGGGGGCCATACTGATCCGCGAGCCCATGGAGGCGCGCTTCAAGCCTACCATCTCGCCGCCTTTGCCGCTGGAAGGTGCGCCGCCGCCCCCACCCAATCCACGCGAACTGCTCGAGCGCGCCGATCGCCTGGCGGGCGAGGGCCGCTATGCCGAGGCCATGCACTGCATACTGCTGGCGGCCATGATTCTGATCGGCGGCGATGGCGATGCCAATTCGCGCACGAGTTGGGAACTGCTGCGCGCATCGCAGTTGCCCGCGTCGCAACTTGCCAGACTTCGCGATCTGGTGATCCGCGTGGAGCGCGCGTGGTTCGGGCAGCGGCCGGCTGATGAGGACGACTATCATCATGTCCGCGGCATCTTCGATGCGTTCCAACGCCCCGCGCCGGAGACCGCATGACGGCTTCGCGCCGCAAGATCTGGATCGGCTCGGGCGTGCTCGCGATACTGTTGCTCGCCATCATCGTGCCGAATTTCCGCCGCACCGTAGCGTCGCTGGCGCATCCGGATCCGGTCGGTCCCACGGTCTATTCGAAATCGGCTATCGGCCATGCGGCGTTTCTGGATCTGCTCACCGAATTGGAGATTGACGCACGCATCAGCGAGAACGGGTCGGGCGAGCACGTCGGGCCGAACGACGTTCTCCTCATCGCGGAGCCGCGCAGCGACGACAAGACATTGCCCGAGGTCAAGGCGATGCTGGATGCGCGGACCGTGCTGCTGGTGCTGCCCAAACGCACCGGTAAGCCGGATCGCGACCGCCCGTATTGGCTCGCCTCAGACAAGCTGGTGGATGAGAAAGACGTGAACGCGGTGCTGCACCTGGTGGATCGTGGCGCGTCGCTGGTGCGCGCCGCTTCGATCTCGTCAATTGCCGCCGAGGATGCCATCGAAGGCCCGCCCAGTATCGCCAGACCGCAGCTCATGCAATCGAAGGTTTTGAAGCCGATCGTGAACACGGCGGAGGGGATGCTGGTGGGCGTGAAGCAGACCGGAAACCGCCGCATCTACGTGCTCTCGGATCCGGACGTCATCTCCAACCATGGACTCACCCGCGGCAATAACTCCGTGTTTGCCGTCAGCTTGATCCATCGGGTCCGGTGGCGGCAGAAGGAAGGCGCCGTCATCTTTGATGAGTTCGTCCACGGTTTCGCACCGAAGCCCTTAAGCCTGCTCAACATCCTTTTTCAATTCCCGTTTGTGCTGGTCACCGTGCAAATGAGCGTCGCCGTGGCGCTCCTGATCTGGGCGGCGGCCGCGCGCTTCGGCGCACCGGCATCGGTCGCGCCGCCGCTCGCCGCCGGTAAGCGCAGTCTCATCGACACGGGCGCTCGCTTGCTCACGCAGGCGCGCCGCACAGGCGATGTCTCGCAGCGCTACGTCGAGGCCATGGTTGCCGATACGGCGCGCTGTCTCCGCATGCCCGCCGAACAGGTTCCCGATCTGCCCAACGCACCCACGCCGTCCGAAATCTGGCAATGGAGGAAGAAGCTGCTTGGTGAATCTCGAGCACATACGAAACTTGACTGACCAGATCAAGGCCGAAGTTCGCAAGGCGATTGTCGGGCAGGAGGCTGCTATCGACATAATGCTCACTTCGCTGCTCGCGGGCGGGCACATCCTGCTGGAAGGCGTGCCGGGTACCGCGAAGACGCTGCTCGCGCAGAGCTTCGCCACCACGCTATCCCTGCGGTTCGGCCGCATCCAGTTCACGCCCGACCTCATGCCCGGCGACGTGATCGGCACCAACCTCTTCAACTTTCAAACCAATCAGTTCGTTCTCACCAAAGGCCCGATCTTCACCGAGATCCTCCTGGCCGACGAAATCAATCGCACACCCCCCAAGACGCAGGCGGCCCTGCTGCAGGCAATGAACGAGCGCACCGTGACCATCGATGCGACGCACTATCCGCTCGGCGACGCGTTCATGGTGATCGCTACGCAGAACCCGATCGAGCAACAGGGCACTTACCCTCTTCCCGAGGCGCAGCTCGATCGCTTCCTGTTCAAGATCGTGATCGACTACCCCGATCGCGACGCCGAGTTGGAGATCGTGCGGCGGCACGGCCATCAATCGGTAATGCCGAAGCTGGCGGAATTCGGATTGCGCCCCGTCGCGGGCGCGGAAGCGATCAGCGAGATGCGCACCGCCGTGTCGGCGATCACATTGTCCGAGGAGGTGACGGCCTACATTGTCGATATCATCCGCGCGACGCGCGGCCACCCGAGCATCGAGTACGGCGCCTCCCCGCGCGCGGCGACCATGCTGGCGACTGCATCGCGCGCCCGCGCAGTGATCGAAGGCCGCGATTTCGTGATCCCCGACGACGTGAAGTCGCTCGTGCTGGCCACGCTGCGCCACCGCATTACCCCCACCGCTCGCGCCGATATCGAAGGCTTGCAAACCGCCAAGATCCTGCACGACCTGATGGAGAAGATCCCCGCGCCAAGATGAGCACACGTAGGACAGACCATCGGTTTATGTGGTCTGTCCGCGGCACCCACAAAGGTATGCGGCCGCGGACAGACGACAAGAAACGATCGTCTGTCCCACTTACAACACTATGATTCGGCCTACCAGACGGGCGGTGCTTCTCTTCGCGGCGGTGCTGCCGGTGCCGTGGATTGCGCTCAGCGTGCGCACGGCACTCTGGCCCTACGCCTTCCATCCCGCCATCCTCTTTTTTATTTGTCTTGCCGCCGACGCCATCCTCGCGCGGCCCACGCGGCGCGTACAGGTCTCGCTCGACACGCCCGAAGCCGCTTACATCGGCGACACCCTCGAAGCGACGCTTACCGTTCGCCAGGACACGCCCACCCTCTTCGAGGCCGCGATCGACCTCTCCGGCGATACCGAATCACGCCTCGATCCCTTTTCCATCCAGGGGCGCGAGCTGCTGCAGATCCGTCCAGGCCGCCGCGGGACGCTGCGCATCGACCGTCTGTGGCTGCGATGGCGGGGTCCGATGCGACTCATCGAAGGCACACGAGGGTTCCGGCTCGCGCGCGAAGTAGCGGTGGTGCCGAATATTCATCCCGCGCGCGGAGACGCTCTGGCGCTCTACTTTCGCGACGCACTCTTCGGCACCAAGAGCCAGCGCGACGCCGGTGAAGGCGCCGAGTTCGAGTCGCTCCGCGAATACGCGCCCGGCCTCGATTCGCGCTTCATCGATTGGAAGCACTCCGCCCGCCATCGCAAAATGCTCGTGCGCGAATTCCGCACCGAGCGCAACCATCCGATGATTCTGGCCTTCGATACCGGCCACCTGATGCGCGAACCGGTGGAGGGTATCGCGCGGCTCGATCATTCGCTCAATGCCGGCCTGCTGCTGGCACGGGTGGCGCTCGCGGCCGACGATCTGGTGGGCGCCTATAGCTTCGATTCGCGCGCCCGCCTCTTCCTGCCGCCTGGCCGCGGCGTTCACGCGTTCCGGCGCATCCAGCAATCGTCCGCGGGTTTCGCTTATACCAATGACGAAACCAACTTCACCCTCGGCATCGCGGAGCTGCAATCGCGCCTGCGCCGCCGCACGCTGATCGTGCTGTTCACCGATTTCATCGACACCATTACCGCGGAGCTGCTGGTGGAAAACATCCGGCGCCTTTCGCAGCGGCACTTGCTGGTGTTCGTCACCCTGCGCGATCGGCTGCTGCCCGACCTGTTCGAAGCGGCTCCTACCACCGACGCCGATATCGCACGCGCCGTGCTGGCCGCCGATTTCCTGCGCGAGCGCAGCATCGTGCTGGAAAAACTGGAGCGCCTGGGCATCCACTGCATCGACGTGCCGGCCAGTCAGCTCACCACGTCGCTCCTGAACCGCTATCTTCTAATTAAGCAAAGGGGGTTGCTATGACGGCCCGCGCAGCGCTCCCTCACGGTCGCGCCTCCGTGTCGGATGCATGTTCGTTAGTGAATGTTCACTCGACCCGGAGGCGCGACCGTGAGGGAGCGCTGCTTCAAGCGTTAGGAGGCCTGCACTCGTGCTGACTCTCAAGAGTCGCGAGTTCCGCAAGGAGCGGGAAGCGGGCTGGACTGAGTTGGAGACGCTCGTCTCCCATGCGGCGGAGTATGGGATGAACTCGCTCACCACAGAAGATCTGCGCCGGCTGCCGCTGCTGTATCGTGGGGCGCTCTCGTCGCTATCGGTGGCGCGCAGTATCGCGCTCGACCGCGCCCTCCTCATGTACCTGGAAGATCTCTCGTTGCGCGCGTTCCTCGCGATCTATGCGCGACCCATGGCGATCGGCCCGGCAATCTCCGAATTTCTTTCGAAGTCGCTGCCGCGTGCGGTGCGCGCCATTCGCGTCCACGTCTTCATCGCGCTCGGTGCGTTGCTGCTGGGCGCGATTTCGGGCTTCCTGCTGGTTTACGGAGACGAGGGCTGGTACCCGGTGATCGTGCCTTCCGCGCTTGCCGGTGGACGGGGACCTGCCAGCACACGGGAGGAGCTGCGCAAGGTAATCTTCACGCAGCAGAAATCGGGCGGGCTGCTGGTTTTCGCGAATCTGCTGTTTTCGAACAACACGCTGGTGTCGCTGTTGTGTTTCGGGCTGGGTGTGCTGGGCGGCATTCCGACGCTGCTGCTGACCTTCGCCAACGGCCTGATGATCGGCGCGTTTATCGCGCTGCACGCGCATCGGGGCCTGGGGCAGGATTTCACGGCGTGGCTGCTGATCCACGGCGTTACGGAACTCGGGGCGATTGTGATCTTCGCAGCCGCCGGCCTCAAGCTCGGCGAGCTGATCCTCTTCCCCGGCCGCTATTCGCGGGCCGACGCGCTGGCCATCCACGGCACCGCGATCGGCGAAGTCGCCGTGGGCGGCGTGCTGATGCTGCTGGTGGCGGCGGTGCTCGAAGGCATCTTCCGCCAGACCATCGTCAACACCGATCAGCGGCTGGCGATCGCATTCACCAGCTTCGCTTTCTGGGCGCTCTACTATACCTTCGTGGGCAGGGAGCGCCGCGCGTGAGCACCGCCGGACTTCCCTACTCCGCGGCATCGCCCGGCAAGGTGGTGCGCACCGAGCGCCGGCTCCTCACACCCGAAGGCGTGCCCCTGCGCGTCGAACTCGCCGAGCCGGGCGAGCGCATCGTCGCCTTCCTGATCGACCTCGCCATCTCCGAAGTAGCCGCCATCCTCATCCTGTTGATCGGATTGCTGGGCTCCCTGGGCTTGGAGATGACGCTGGCCGCGGCGCTGTTCCTTTCTTTCCTGATCCGCAACGCCTACTTCATCTTTTTCGAGCTGCGCTGGGCCGGACAGACGCCCGGCAAGCGTGCCATCGGCCTGCGCGTGATCGACCGCCGCGGCGGACCGCTGCGCGCCGGCGCCATCGTCGCACGCAACCTCACGCGGCAGGCCGAGTTCTTCTTCCCGGTGGAAATGCTGATGGTGACGCAAGGCTGGATCTGGTCGCCCGGTTCGATCCTGCCTGCCATCATCTGGATCGGCGCGATGATCGCGATCTTCTACTTCAGTCCCGACCGACTGCGCGCGGGCGACCTGATCGGCGGCACCATCGTGATCGCCGTGCCCAAGCGAATTCTCGCCGAGGACCTCGCCACCGAGCAGCACACCTTCGAGTTCACCTATGAACAGTTGCAGCACTATGGCGTGAAAGAGCTTCAGGTGCTGGAAGACGTCCTCCGTCAACCCCAGAACACCGAGAGCGCCCGATTGCGCCGTGAAATCTCGGACCGCATCCAGCGCCGGATCGGGTGGACCAGGCCGTTCAGCGGCCGTGAAATCGAGAAGTTTCTCGTCGATTTCTACACGGCGCAGCGAGCCTTCCTGGAGTCGCGGAAGAACCTGGGCGATGAGCGCCCGGACAAGTTTCACGGGCAGGCGTAGGAAATCAGTTTTCAGTGATCAGTCCGGGGAACGCCCGCCGGGGCGACAAGGCGCCGGCAAGAATGCCGGCGCGGCGGGCGAGAGCGCCCGCGCCACATTTGAAAAGCAAAATGCCCCGGCCGAAGCCGGGGCACTGAGTACTGAAAACTGATTACTGAAAACTGACGACTGCTTCTACCCGTCTCGGCGCTTCAGCGTCGGACGCTCGTCCTGATCGGTCTTCGGCTTCTTGCCGTCCTCGTCCTCATCGACAGGGCCGGTGCCGCTGCCGGGGGCGCGGCGCAGACGCGGACGGTTCGGATCTTCCTTCGTATCCACCTTGCGGCGGTTGTGGAGCATCGCCAGGCGGTTCTTCACATCGTTGAACTCGCTGGTGTTTACCACGTACTCGGGCTTCGCTTCCAGGATCTTGTTGATTTCGTTCTGGGCGCTCTTGATGCGGTTATCCGTCGGGGGGTGGCTCGAGAAGACCTTCGAGAGCGTTCCGGGCTTCTTCTTTTCCAGGGTCTGGATCTTTTCGAAGAAGTCGACGAACGCGGTCGGATCGTAGCCGGACTTGTAGAGGTATTGCAGGCCGAGATAATCGGCCTCCGCTTCCATGCTCTGCGAGAACTTTAGGAAACCCAGGGGGATGGCCAACCCGGCGCCCTGGCGGATCGCATAACCCGTCCAGCCGCCCATGAAGATCAGCGGGATGCTGGCGATGTTGATCAGCTCGCCCTTGGTCGCCTGCTTGGTGCCGTGACGCGCGGCCACGTGGGCGATTTCATGCGCCATCACGCCGGCCAGCTCGGCTTCGGATTCGGACTTCAGCATCAGACCGGAGTTCACGAAGAAGAATCCGCCGGGGAGCGCAAACGCGTTCACTTCCTCGGAGTCCAGCACTTTAATCGTGAACGGGACCTTGGCGTCAGAATTCCGCACCAGGTTCTGCCCGACGCGGTTGACGTATTCCGCAATGATCGGATCGTCGATAATCTTGGCCTGGCGCTCGACTTCCTGGGCCAACTGCTTGCCCAGCGCGATCTCCTTCTCCAGGGAGTAGAAGTTCACACCCTTGCCGACATCGCGATTCCCGATCTCGTCTGGATTGTCTTTCGGTTTTTTCTTGTCGCCTGCGAACGCACCGGAGGCCAAAAGGCTGAGTGCGGCCAGGATGGCCACGGGCACCTGAGAGCGAATACGCATCGTCCGAACCCCTTACGTACACTATACGCCTAAACCCTGGCGTATTGATACCAATACTATTAATGCACAGCGGGATTTTACGGTTTCGCCTTTTCTGCGGATTTCAGTAGAGCCCCAGGCTGATTACCTTGCCGCGCGCATCTACCAGCACATCCAGTCGCCGATTGAGGTAGGAGTAGAACATCCGGCCTTGCTTGGCGTCGGCCTCGGAGACCTCGCCGTTCCAGCGCTTGCGGCAGTCCTGCCACGACAGGCTTTTGGGGTAGGCGAAAACCGTCCGTAGCGTGCCGGTAGCCGCCTCGAAATCCAACTCCAGTTCGCGGTATCGGCCCGAAGGGTCGTTGAAGGCAAAGATCTTGCCGTTAACCTGCTTCTTTTCATCGAACGACGAGCGAGAGCGTAAAGCTTTCCCGAAGATTTGCTCTGCATCTTCCTCAGTCCATTGGCCAATCAGCTTCTGGCAGAAGATCGCAACTTCACGCTGGAATTCGGGCGGGAGGAACGACTTCTTGCTGAGCTCGGGTTTCGGGGGCTCGGGAGTCTCCGCCTTCTCGGTTGGCGGTGTGACCGGGGCCGCTTGGGGCTGCGGAAGGGTTACCACTTTAGGTGGCGCTCCTGGGAGAGTAACCACCACGGAATCAGTGGGATCGCCATTGCGAAGCACGGGTGGCAGCTTGACCACGCCGTCGTCAGCCCAAAGCGACAATCCCAGCGGAATCAATGCAAAGACATGCAACGACGTACGCATAGCGGCACTACAAAGGGTATCCCAATCGCGCCTACCGAACAGCCTTGATTTGGTCAGTATTCACACCCTTAACCGACGAGAGTAGCTACATTACTATTACAGAATCCGCGGTTCGGAAAACACACAACGCATGGTATCCTGAAAACAATCCAGTACAAATCAAGGACTTCCAGTCACTGTTCGAGTCCTGCCCACAAAAGCCGTCTCTTCGTAGCTGCCACTTTGTTCGAAAAATCCAAAGCATCGGAATAACGACAAAGCATGAAATTTGCCGCTGTTGCCCTGTTTCTGGGTTGCTCCGCTTGTGCCTACATGGTCGCAGAGCAATCCCACCTGATTTCAACCGATTCCGCAACGCTTTCTGAACATCCCAGCATTCGACAGGCGCTGGAACATCTGCGGTTTGTCTTCCCGCATTCAGCGTCTTCGCCCGCCAGCGTGGTTACGGCGGCGAATAATGATGACGACCAGGCAGAGCCCGAGATCCCGCTCCTGCCCAAATCCGAAACCCTGGCTCTGATTGCGACCGCTGCCGCGAAGCACAATGTGCCGGCCGCCAAATGCCCGCTTGATGGGTGTGCCCATTCAAACGTGTAGCCGTAACTTGCACCGACGAGGAAATAACCACCGCTTGCAACTTTTGCAGCGTAAGCAAGGTCGGCAATTCTTTCAACTGTTGCGTCGCTTAGGAACAGATGATAGTCGACGTAGCGTCGTTGCTTGCGGCTCGATCGAACAAAGCGATCGCCCTCCGCACCTTCCGGTTGATACGGCGGAATTTGAACGTTATCGAAGTTGATTGATCCGTCAAACCATGAGGCGCGCAACGCAACTTCGTCCTCGGAGTAGCGCGTGCGGGTCCAATCTTTGAACCCTGCTTTGGCGGCGGTGGAATCGTCGTAGCCGCCATCAAGGGGAACGAACCATTCTCCGCGTTCCAGGTGGACGCCGAGAATATTCTCGCGTAGTTCGAGCATGCGGAGTTGCTTGACGAAGCTTTCTAGACACTCCTTCGCAACAGTCCAATATTTCTTGTCGCACAGACTTGGCTCAGATGCCTGCCCGTTCAAGCCGACATAACGGGCATCGGGATACTCTCGTTCCCACCCTCGCGGTGCGACAAACACAACGCGCATTAGGATTTGGGCAGCAGGATCAATTCGTGTAACTTGCGCGGCAAGATATGCGGCGAAGCTAACGGCGTGGTCAACAGCTGCGTGATTTACTTCAAGGTCAACAAGTAGGGAATAGAGGTGAACCCCCGACTCTGCGGCAAGCCGAATTTCTTCGAACACGGTTTCAGAACGCTTCTCGTCACTGCAGTTTCCGAAGAACGCGATCGGCGGATAGACCTGGCCGTTGCGAACGAGAATGGGAATGCCATCTCGAAGAACAACCTGTGGCGCATCTGGTGGAGTGGGAATGAGAGCCTTCGGTTCCGGCTTGGGTCGCACGGGTTTGCGAACGGCGACGGGTTCCGCTTCTGCCTTTCCGCGCTTTCTAAATACGGTCTTAGGAAGATCTTCGTCCGACGTCTCGACGTCTCTGACCTCTTCTGAATCCTTTGTTGTCTTCCTCTTGCCGCGACCGCGCTCCTTCTTAACCGGCTTTTCATCGATGGCTTGTTCAGCTTCCGTCTCAGCTGCGCGAGCCTGAATCGATCTCCATCTTGGAATCGGCAAGTCGTTCTCGTCGCGCTGCGCTTCGAAGATCCCTTCTTCAACAGGCGCGGGTGCTGCAGCGGGCTTGCTCTTTGTAGCGCCACGGCCCTTCGCTGTTCTTGGTTCGGCCTTTGCCACCGGGGCCGGTTCTGGCGTACTCGCTTTTGCGCGAGATCGGAAGGCGACCGTGACAGACTCGTCCTCATCGATCTCGAACGTTTGCGTCGTCGAGATTTCGGACGGTTCGGCGTTAGAGGGCCGAGGGCTTCGGCGTTTGGCCGGTGCTCGTCTCTTCTTTTTCTGTTCCAGGTTTTCGGTGGCTGCTGAGAGCTCGGAAATCGGTTCGGTTGATTCTAAATTCGTTTTCTTTCGCGGCATGTCGGTTCTAGTAATGAGGCGCGCGTCCAGTTCAGTAGCGCATCGGGAGTCTCGAGGAGCATTGCTGGCTTCTCCTGGGCGAGATCCTCTGCGGTAGCAGAGCCATAGGCGACGGCTACCGGAGTTGATCCGGCTGCTCGCGCGCTTTGCATGTCAAAAATCGCGTCCCCGATGTAGATGGAATCCTGGGGCGTGACTTGCAACAAATCGCAAGCACGTAGGACACATTCCGGATCGGGTTTCGGTCGGGCAACATCGGATGCGCAGACAGTTGCGTCTACGTGCTCCATGCCCGAGAAGGTCGGAACAAAGATGGCCATTTCCGGAGCGTTCTTGCTCGTTACTAATGCAGTCTTAAGGCCCGCCTTGTGGCAGAGCTTTAATGACTCCATTGCCGGTGCAATTTCTTTCTCCAGATGCCGGTGCTGTTCGTAACAAAAAATCGTGTACTGGATCATTTCCTCCAGCTCGCTCCCGCTTACGCCTGGCTTAACGAACTTTCCCATTTGGACATCTAGGGGAAGACCGATCAGGCTCTTGATCTTTGATTCGGCGGGGCGCTCGCCGGTGTACTTCTCGAAGACATCGCCCAGTCCGTTAACGATCTTGGCGAGACTGTCTACGAGAGTTCCATCGACATCAAAGAGCACCGCTTTGAAGTTGCAAAGCGCCAGCTCCTTGGACATCTGGCTTTAGTATGGCATTTTGAAGCTTGTTGCACTGCTAAACCGGGTCCACTTGTAGACACTCGTATAGGTTGCCTCTGGAGCGGGACTCCTCAATTCAGAACCTCGTAGTCTGTGACGCTGAGGAGCCAGATCTGGAATCCCGCAAACAGGGTGTCCAGTACATTGAGCGCGGCCATCGCGTAGATGTTGTGATTGGCCATGTCGAAATCGCCCGTTCTGAGAATGACACCGATGCCAAGGACGCCGGTGGCTACTCGGAACCAGCAGAAAGCGCCGACGAGCCAGCGCGCCATGTGCACGCGGGTAAGCATGCCGACACCCAAGATGGTTATGAGAAAACCGGTTGTGACCGCTGCTCCTAGATAGCTGAAGAGCATTCCTCCGAGGCCGGACGCCCATGTCGGCAACCATCCTAAACCAACAAGCATGGCGCATAGCCCGTCAACCACCCACCAAATGGCAACACCACGATAAAGCTTCTCGTACTTTTTGAACTCGGGGCGCAAAAGCGATTCCTTTGGCGGCTCTTGGGGGCGTCCGACGAATGCGAGATCGCCGCCGCAAAAGTGGCATCGAAGCACGCGAGGCGGAAGCGACCGCCCGCATGATGGGCATTCGATGGTTTTGAGCTCTTGTCGAGGCATTGCGTGCTTATTGAGTAGACGCAAGCAGATAGATCGACCGTCACAAGCGGGCCCGAAAAATGTTATTTCAGGTCGGTCTTTCGCACTTTGATGTTTGGAACGGGAAGGAGCTTTTCATCCTTGCGGACGGGGGTCGACGGGTTTGTAATCATCTGAGCGATTCGCTGCTCGGCATCTTCGATGTATTGCTCGAACTGGCGTTCGAAATCCTTTCGGGTTTCTTCCATTTCGTCGAGCAGTCGTAGGATGATCTCGACACCCGCAAGATTGACGCCCAAGCCCTGGGTAAGCCGTTGAATGCGTCGCACACGATTGATATCTCGTTCTGAATAGAGTCGGTTCTTGGCGCCTACACGCGCTGGAATTACTAAGCCGAGCCTCTCATATTGGCGGAGAGTTTGCGGATGAACTTGGCACAACTGCGCGGCTATGCCGATCATATACACGGGTTGGTTGTTGTAGTTCATGCGGGTGCCTTCTCAAGGTCAGCGAGCTTCTGCAAGAGTTCCTTTTCGGCATCAGACAAATGTTTTGGAACGGTGATCTTGATGCGCGCCATAAGGTCGCTTCGACCACTATTCATCTTGGAGATTCCTTGGCCGGAAAGTCGAAGAGATTGTCCGCTTTGAGTGCCTCCAGGAATTTTCATCTTCACCGCGCCCCGTAAAGTTGGGACTCGAATTTCTCCACCAAGTGCAGCCAATGTGTAAGGAACGGAGACTTCTACTTCGATGTTCTCGCCTTGCGGTTTGAACTGCGCGTGATTCGCCCATTTGATGACGACATAGAGGTCGCCCGCTTTTCCGTTTACTCCGGCTTGTCCCTTGCCAGGAACGCGCAACTTCTTGCCGTCGGCAATTCCGGCGGGAATGGTGACTTCTACTTTCTTTGTTGTGGGGACGGTTGCGACTTGCCCGCGCGTGCGCTGCGCATCCATCGTCTGATAAGTCAGCGTTCGCTTCGTTCCGTTGTCGATTTCTTCCAGCGAGAACTCGACTACCTTCTCGATATCTCGCGGTTGAGCGGCGTTAATTGTGTCGAAGTCCATGTTTTGGAAGCCGCCATGACCACCTCGCATTCCTCCCATGAGGTGCTCGAAAATCGACTCGAATCCGCTACCGCCTTGGCCGCCGAAGTTAAATTGAAAATCGCCCTCTCCCGGTGGGACACCGCCGAAGTTTTGCGCCGCTTCCCAGTTCTGGCCGTATTGATCGTAGAGCTTGCGCTTCTCAGGATCGCCTAGCACGTCGTAGGCTTCACTGATCTCTTTGAACCGTGTTTCGGCGCCTTTGTCGTTCGGATTGACATCTGGGTGGTGCTTGCGGGCGAGCTTGCGGTAAGCGGATTTGATGTCCTTTTCCTCCGCTTTCTTACTCACACCCAGAATCTGATAGTAGTCTTTGGCCATAGCAGCGTGCCGCTCAATCCTATGAGTGTACTACGCTCAAGTGGGATTGAAAGTTTCTGGCGGTCTTGAGCATAGGGATTCTGGCAAGCGTGCGGGCTTAGAATAGAGAACATGGGCCGGCCCAAGAAACGAAACAGCGCGTTGCTGGTCCTCCTCATCATTCCGATCGGTTTAGCCGCAGGTGTGTTTGTTTACGCGAAACGGCTGCAGCCAAAGCCGAAGGGTTCGATAGTCGATGCCGCCATGGGTCGGGACTTGGAGGGCGTTGAAGCACATGTTGCGTCCGGTACTCCGCTTAACTCTTTGGGAGCGAGTAAGCACACCGCTCTTTATTCAGCGGCTCTCAATGGAGACGCGAAGATGGTCGATTATCTCCTTCAAAAAGGCGCATCGCCAAATGCGGAACCGAAGGGGAAGAACTCCCCGCTTATTGCGGCATGCCTGTCGGGAAACGTTTCTATCGTTCGTGCCTTGGTAGACAAAGGCGCGGATTTACATCCAATCAACAACGACGGACAAACACCTCTGCATGCAGCAGCGGCAAGTGGTCGCACTGATCTGGTTTCGTATTTACTCGACAAAGGCCTTGATCCAAACGCGCAGCGAAAAGTTGATCACGCAACTCCGATTTGCGAAGCGGCAAGCGCGGGAAATTGGGATTGCATCGAGTTGCTTCGCAAGCGTGGTGGAAATATCGATATCCAAGGTTATCACCGAAGAACGCCACTTTCTTTGACTATTCTTACGAGGCACCGAGACGTTGCTCGGAAATTAGTCGATGCGGGTGCAGACGTAAACATTGCAGATGCGGATCGGATGAAGCCGCTGCACTTTTGCTTCGGTGCGGGCGATAGCGAACTCGCTTTGAGGCTTCTGCCCATGACGAAGGATCCTGGCGCATACGTTCGCGGCGGTAAGAATGCTCTTTACTATGCGGTTGCCTATGCAGCACCCATCGAAGTTGACAAAGCGCTGATTGCGGCGGGCGTTAGTCCAAACCAGAAGACCGGCGGGCAAATTCCGATTGTCGTTGCGCGAGAAAACAAGGATCAGGAGTTGATAGACTTGTTGGTTAAGGCGGGGGCGAAGGAGTGAATTGTTGTTTGTAGCTTGTGATTTGTGGATTGTTGAGACCTTCACCTCCGGACCTGTGAGTCTTAGTCGCTACGCTCCTGCGATCGGTCCGACCCCTCCTCGTCCGCTTCGCGCAAGAGGAGGGGTGGCCAAGTGTATTAGTGTTCCGCTTCGTGGGCGGCACGCTGCTTCGCGTACTCCGCAATCAGCTTTTGCTGCTCTGGGTGGGGAAGCTCTTCGTAGTGATCTACGCTTTGCTTGAATCGACCGCGACCCTTTGTGATCGAACGAAGATCCAGCGCGTAGCGCATCATCGTGGCCATCGGCACGACGGCGCGGATGCGGGTCTTGCCGGGTGCGGCGGGCTCCATGCCCTGCATGTGACCTCGTCGGCCGTTTAGATCTCCAACGACATCACCCACTGCTTCGTCGGGAACATCGACCTCGACTTGAAGAACCGGCTCAAGAATGGTCGCGCCTGCCTTTTCAGCAGCAGCGCGCAACGCGATGGCACCTGCCATCTTGAAGGCCGCTTCGCTTGAGTCGACGTCGTGATAGCTGCCGTCATAGACGGTGGTTCGTATGTCGACGACAGGAAAGCCGGCGACGAGGCCGTGCTCCATCGCTTCGCGAATTCCTTTTTCAACGGCGGGAATAAAGTTCTTGGGGATTGCCCCACCAACAACTTTGTTCTCGAACGTGAATCCTTCTCCGCGGCCTTGGGGCGCAAGTTCGATCCAGCAATCGCCGAACTGACCCTTGCCACCGGTTTGCCGTTTGTGTCGTCCTTGAGCTTTGGCAGGCGTGCGAACTGTTTCTTTGTACGGAACGCGTGCATCTTCGATTTGCACGCTGACTCCAAACTTCGATTTCAGTTTCTCGATGACGACATCGAGATGGATGTCACCCATGCCTTCGAGGATTTCTTGATGGGTCACGGGATCGCGATGCGCGCGGAACGTGGGGTCCTCGTCTTGCAGCTTTGTGAGCGCAGGTCCCATCTTGTCTTCGTCGCTCTTCGACACCGGCTTAATTGCGATGCGATAAATGGGTTCAGGCGGGGCTACAGGATCAAGAACTATTCGATCCTTGGTGGTTGTGAATGTGTCTCCGGTGTGAACATCGCCGAGCTTTGCGACAGCGCAAATATCGCCCGCAACTATTTCGGTTGCGGGTTCTTGTCCCTTGCCGTGAGCAAAGAATAGGTTGTGGAGTCGCTCGTCCTTGTCTCGCGAGCTGTTCCACACGTGCATGTCAGCGGTTAGCTTTCCGCTGAATACACGCACGTAGTTGATCTTTCCGACGAACGGGTCGGCCGATGTTTTGAATACGAAAGCAGCGAGCGGGCCGGCGGGATCCGGCTCTAACTTCTTGCCATCGTTTTCTCGCGGAATATCGACAGGTGAGGGAAGTTCTCCCACGATACGATCGAGAAGGGTCGCAACGCCGATTCCGCTAGCTGCGGAACCGAGAAGGATGGGAACAACCTTTCCGGAATCGATTCCCATAAGAAGGCCGTGCTCGATTTCCTCGTTCGTGAGTTGGGCACCTTCGAGATATTTCATCGCGAGATCATCATCGCCTTCAGCGGCGGCGTCCATCATCTTCTCGCGTCTTTCCGCTGCTTCCTCCGTGTATCCGGAGGGAACATCTTCAACTTCTTGTCCGCGATCCTTGCCCTTGTAAACCTTCATGTTCAAGAGGTCGAGGACTCCGCTGAACGCAGCTTGGTGTCCGATTGGAATTTGCACGTTAACAACACGGCGACCATATCTTTCATGAAGCGTGTTCATGAGACCGGGGAAATCAGCGTTGTCGCGCTCAAGTTTGTTTACAAAAATACATTTCGCGAGGCCGTGCGCCTCTGCGACTTCCCACGCGAGTTCGAATCCGACGTCGAGATCAGCTTTCGCTTCGCAGACGATGATCATCGCTTCGACGACTCGGGCGACGGCGTGGAGGTCTCCGATGAAGTCGGGATAACCAGGCACGTCGATCAGATTGATTTTCGTTCCGTGCCAATCCAGCGGCATAATGCTGGCGTTGAGAGAAATTTTTCGGCGGATTTCCAGGGGGTCAAAGTCGCTTTGCGTGTTTCCGCCGTCCACGCTGCCTACTCGGTCGACTGCTCCGGCGGTGTAGAGCATGTGTTCTACGAGCATTGTTTTGCCCGAACCGCCGTGGCCTACAATGGCGACATTACGAATCTTGTCGGCTGTATATTGCTTCAACCTAGATCCCTCCTTCAGGGAAATCGGCCCGCTTAGCGCGGGCCCAATGTCTTTTACTATACAGGCTTTGAATGGTGGCGTTTGGATGGCGGATCTGACTCGGCGTTAAGATCCTGAGAACGGACTTAGAGACAGCGGCCTCCCAAATTAGCGCAGAGGGGGACCATAAGACCCCCTTTGGGCTCCAGTGGGCAAGAATTGGATCTGGGACAGCGGATTTGAAAGTCGCATGTGAAAGAGTCGGGATCAGAGACAGTAATCCAGTGTCGCTTGAATAGTAGACATATTGCTACTATTTGTTGCTAGTTTCTGCGCAGACAAGTAGCACCGATACTGACTGCGGCGGTCCCCACGGCGAGTTCCAAATTAGTTCTTAGGATGATTGAGAGTTGACAATTTCTTCAAACTCGCTTCGAGTGACCAGCCAGGGGGCGCCCCTCCTATCGCTATGGCAAATGGGCTTGGTAATCGAACTTACCTTGGGCAGATTTCACTTCCTTTTGGCGGCCGCTTCTTGCTTTTTTAGTTCGTCGTATTCTTTCTGCTGCTCTGCGGTAAGCGCACCGGCTTTCTTCATGTATTTGACTGCGCCATCTAGGTCGTCAATATGTAGGAGCAACTTGGCACATGCCAAGTAAATTGCATTTCTCTCTTCCTCTCCAGCATTTGCCATAGAATTTGCAGCGTTTTCAGAGGCCTCCTTGGTCAGAGCTCGGTCATCGAGGAAGGAGGCTGCTGCCGCTTCATACAAATACGTTAGCGCGACCATCATCGTATTTGGGGCCTTCTTTGTGCTAATAGCCAGCGACTTTTTCAAATAAATCAAAGCACTTTTGCACGCCCGATTCACCGATTCTGGTGTAGGGTTATCACGAACGGAATTTAGCAATAGGGATTTGCCCTGTCCGAGATAAGCATCAGCTAAGTCCAGGGGTGCGCCCCCTGACTTTCTTAGGTAGTGTGCTGCCTTTTGATAGGCTGTCTGGGACAGCTTCGGTTCACCGATGTCGTCAAGCTTGCCAGCGATCCTTAGGCACATGTTGGACTCTACGGGCGATCCAGAGCCCTTCTCGATCTTCTTGATGGCCAGCCCGTAGTACTTTGCGGCAATTGAAGTGTGTCTATCAGAGAATGAATCGCCTAACGCAACGAGTACAGTGATGGCTTGAATATTGCGTTCGGGAGGTAATCCTTCCAGCCTTTTGCTGGCGTCATCGGCTAAGTCTTTGGCTCGTTTCAGGTCGGAGGGGCTTGTTACGTCCGCCTTAAAAGAGCCCGCCAATATTGTGACGTCAGTGGACTCGAGGAGCCGGGCGACTGTGCTTGAATCTTCTACTGCACCATTGATCTGCTTTTCGATTCGAATGGCATTCGCGAGTTCTAGTTGTTTCTTCTCGAGTTCAGCTTTTTTGACCGCTAAAAGTTGACTCTTTGATTCGGCGATTTCTCTCTGAGATTCGGCAATTACCCTCTGAGAATCGGCTAGTTCCGTCTGAAGGTTGGCGACCCTCGTTTGGTTTTTGAGATCATTCGTAAGCTTGATTTCTTTCCGAAGTTGGTACCCAACAAAGGCGGTCGCAACAGCACAAAGGCAACCGGCTCCGCCGAGGGCGATGCGGATACGTCGTCTGCGGCGAGCCCTTTCCCTTGCCCGCACTTCCGTTTCCGCGTTTTTCCGGGCGATACGGGTCTCCTCTTCTCGAGTAATGGCGTCGCGCCATTCGCGGATGGGAGCTACCAAAACGTCATGCAACACTTCGTATCTGGCGGGACCCCCAGAACCTGCTAGGCTGACCCGCGTGCAAATACTCGCCTCCTTTTCGCTAAGCTCGTCCAACACAAGTTCAATTGCGTCTTGAGGCTCACGAGTCCATGACGAAAGCGTAACCACATCTTGAGGGATTTTCACACCACTTGGAGTCACCATAAAGTCGAAAACCTTAGCGGCGGTCTTTTGGTGCTCTGTGGATAGTTTGTTCATAGCAAGAGTGACATGCTCTTGAATGATCGCCTCGCATTGGCGGTGAGGCAGAGCACCCGTCTTGGGGTTTGCTTGTTGACCAACCTTATCCAACAAGTCCTGATCAATCGGAATCGCCTTCTCTCGATGAGCTTCTTGCCACAGACGCTTCATAACAAGCTGCAGGTAGGGCGCCTTTACAATATCTTGGGAGAGCTTAAGAGCGCCCTTTTGATCCTTAAGTTTGACCCTGCGCTCGATTTCCGGTGGTTGGGAAAGGATCTGAAGTTGATCAAGGACTTCGCTAACGATGTTAATTGCCGATGCTTCTCCCGATTCCTTGTCGAAAGCTATGATCGGCGACAGAATTGCTTCTTCAGCGGATTTTCTGTCCAAGTGGTTAATGCGCAAGGAGTTGGAGAACAGATTTGGGATGATGTATTTGAATTCATCCATCCTTGACAGCCAATCGTCGCGGAAGGAGAAGACAAAATTAGTGCGGGCGAATTTGTCGCAAATAACATCCGCGATTTGTGATGCGGCATATCCTTCGGGATCCGGGTCCTTGTCCTTCGATTCCCGATTGACAAAGTAAGATTCAAACTGATCAAGAATAAAGTAGAGGTCAACGTTAGAACGCTCGGCAACATGCGAGATGATCTTGGAGAATCGCTCTTTCGCCATATGAGATATGTCGATCCCAGCCTCTCCTAAGCATTCGATCACGGCAGTGCACAGTGTTTCGTGGACATTTACGTCCCATCGATCGACATAAATCGGTAATCCGAATCTGTGCCCGGTGTCACCCTCGGAAGCTGCATCGTTCGGATCTTGTTCAACAATCGCAACGCCAGAGCGGAACTCTCTAGCATTAGAGTGCGCGGCTTCGAGTGCGTTACTTTCACGCGACGATCCTGTTTCTACTTTTTTCGGATAATAGACAGGTCTATTGTCTTCGGTATCTAGGGTCCGCCTTCCGTCTTGAGCGATCCGCCACAAGACTCCTCCTTTGGCCTTAAGGAGTGAAGTCTTTCCGGCACCGCTAGGGCCATATAGCAACGTCAACCGCGACGAGTAGATGTTTATGCAAACTGCTCCAACGTCATGATCGCGGCCATAAATGGTATCCGTGGCATCGAACGGCGTTAGACCGCGAAAAGGGCCTGGATTGCCAGTTTCGCTGCTCAAAGTAATGCTCCCATCTTTGCCGCGAACTTATCCAGATCGGCAATCAGAAATCTAACGTTCTCGCCTTTCGCCCAAAGCAGCTTATCGACGGAGCGAATGCTTTTCATCACGGACCAATGCTTGATGTCTCTTCGTGACTCCATTTTCAAGAGATGTAGGAGGACCTGCATATTCCAGTCACCGAGGCTGTAGCCCATAAACAAAAATCGTTTGTTGGACAAGCATGGATGCAACTGTTTTGGAACGGGGCTTTCAGGATTCATTTGAGCGAGGAACTGAATATAATCGCGCTCGGTGATCACGAACGTGCTTTCGTCGGCTGAGTCTGGGTTCAGATCACCGTGGATCTTCAGAATAATTGTGTGGGTGAGATCACTGTGATTCTGGATCGGTAGACATTGGTATTGATCGACCAGATTGGCGTTCTTTGGGTCGCTAGTCCGCACGACAAGGTCGTTATGAATCCAGCTATCTGGGTTTTTCGCACGTTGTTGCTCGCGTTCATCAGATTTTGTGACCGCATCGGGATTCCATTTTGCTTTGAACCAGTGACGATAGCTGGATTCAGACTCGCTATTCTTTCGATGATAGGCGAGTACATCGAATTGAACGTTCTCCCGTTCAAGCGCTCGCTCCAAAACATCGTCGTAGTTAGTAGTGACAATAAGAAGGGGAGGTAACTTGGCTTCTCCGGGGATGTGGCCCTTAAGAGCTTTCGCAAGCAGATCATGAATTCTAGTCGGTGCGCCCTTGCCCTTCAATTGACTGTAAAGGTCATTGACAAAGTCGAACTCGCCCACATTCAGGAGCGCCGCTTCAGCGACTTTTGTGAGATCTGAAGGGTTTTTGTCGAACGGGTAGGGGTTGTTGGGGCAAGTACCGGCATCGTGTGGAGGCATTTTCCCGCAATTGCATTTGGCGGCAAGCTTATGAAGCTCGAGCTTAAGACCACGGCCGTCGGGAAGACACTCATACGGTTGCGCGGCATCCTCGTCGCATATTGAACATAGATTTATGCCTGCACCTAGAAAGGGAATGACCTGACGCTTTCGCAGAGGTTCAAGGATTGTCTGACAAAAGGCGGTGACTTCTTCATCCGTCGCAGGCTCGCTTATCTCATCGTTGTTTGGACACGAGTCGCACCTTAAGGAAACAACTGGTTCGGGCTCCTGCGGGGGTAGAGTCGATGGCGACGACATATTGGTACTAATATAACATAGGACCTCATGCCTTTGCTACAAGAATTCTGGGGGTGGTGTGGGCGGCCACCCCCGTCAGTCAGGGACGAAATCACTGCAAGGTCGCGAGATGCGCTTCAAGCTTGTCGTAGGCGAGACCGGCGCCCATTTCCATGTGTGGCGCGGCGCCTTGAAGAAGCTCGGCGCTGGGGAATTTCACGATGGTGGATAACTTCGTTTGTCCGTTCTCCTCGCTGAAGAGCACGGTCTCCAGAAGCTCGGGCATTTGCCCCATTTGCATCGTGTAGGAGAGCAGTTCGGGGCGAACGACTTCTTGATAGATGCCTTTGAACTGGACGTCACTGCCGTCCGGCCCCTTGCTCGTTCTGCTCCAAGCGCCGCCGGGACGAACGTCCATTTGGCAATTCGAGAGTCCCCAACCCCACCACTTATCAAGGTGCTCGCAGCTGGTGAAGCATTGGAAGACGAGATCTCGTGGCGCATTGAACGTGCGGGTCATGAGAACTTCGGTTTCGCTAGGGAAGGAGACGTTCAGTTTTTTCTCGGTTGCATTCATTTCTTTGTTTTCCTCTTGTTCGGTTTTGCTTTGCGCGGTGTGGTTTGCATTTCTTGCAGATAGATATCGAGGCGATCGAGGCTGTGTTCCCAGAGTCCCTTGTAGTTGTTTATCCAGGTGGCCGCTTGCTTCAGCGGCTGCGCTTCCAGGTGGCACGGCCGCCACTGCTTGGCCCTTTCTTTTTTGACGAGCCCCGCGTTTTCAAGAACCTTAAGGTGCTTAATGACGGCGGGCAGGGTCATGTCGAACGGCTTGGCGATATCGCCGACCGTTTGCTCGCCCTTTGCGAGCTTGGCCAGAATTGCCCTGCGGGTCGGGTCCGCGAGGGCGGCGAAAGTCGCGCTTAGATGGTCTGTCTGCATTTGTGGTTTACCAACTGGTTAGTTAACCTATTGGTAAGATACCACAGCTTTTGAATGCTGTCAAGGGGGTTTTTGGCATTGGGTATTGGGTATTCGGTCGTGTGGGCACCTTCGCCGGCGTTCATCACGGAATATGCAACCCCTTCAGGGTTGGAATATTATTTGTGGCTTACCCAGGGTTGCTTACAGATCTCCGCTTCGCTTCGGTCTGTCGCACCCTGGGCTTTGCTACGAAATCCCTTTGGGATTTAGGACTCCCGGAGACGTTCCCTTGACCCGGTCCGAAGTCTGTGTCGATTGCGAACAATTTCTATTAGTACGGACCGGGGGAGCGGAGCGCGAAGTTTCCAGCCACGTGCGTTGGATGCTTGACATTCGCACGCTGCCCGGCGTCTGGAGGTAGCGGCGTCAAGCCTATTGGGTACGGCTCAATTCTCCGGTGAGATTTTGCCGGAGTCTTTGATGGCTTTGTATAACGTCCATGCAAGGATTAGAGCGACCACAAATCCGATACCTCCGAGGAGCGAGATGCCATTAACGATAGGGGGCGCCTTCATGCTCCAAAGCAATGAAGATCCTAAGATTAGGGAAGATGTAATGATTCCGAGCACGGCTCGATTTACGATCGAATCGAGGTTGCGGTGCTGCAGCCGAACATGCAATTCGCCGGTACGAACCTTGTGCAGCGTCTTAGAAAGATCGCTCGGCAGGCCCTCGAGAAACTCTGACCATGCTCGTAATCCCTTCCGCGCCTTCTTGAGGATCGTTCTCGGATCAAGGCGTCGTTTTATCGCTTCTTGCTCGTACGGTTCGAGTACAGATTGCAGGCTGAATTTAGGATTTAGGCGTCTTGCCGTTCCGTCTAGCAACACCAGCATTCGCAGTAGCGCAGTTAAACCGGGACGAACAGAGACTTTGTACTTTTGAAAGACCTGCAGCATTCCCGTGAGAATGCCGCTCGTGTTTATTTGCGAAACAGAACCTTGCGCGTCCTCGAGCAAGATGGCTAAGTCAGCTCGGATATTTTCCTTGGATTCATCTGATTGTTCTTTGCTCTGATCCCAAATGGTGTTCGAGAGAGAATTTACATCGCCTTCAGTAATTGCTTCGACGAGCGCTTCGAGATCTTCTTGAAGGGCTTCGTCGATCTTGCCAACCGTTCCACAGTCAACGATGCCAACGACGCCCTCGGGCAGAAGCATAAGATTTCCAGGATGAGGGTCTGCGTGGTAGAAGCCGTCGCGAAAGATCATTTTCAAGTAAACGTTTGCACCTCGACAGGCGAATGCTTCCAAATCTTCCCCACTTTGTTCCAAGCATTCCAAGTCGTTACCGAGGATGCCGTCCAAATAGTCCATGACGAGCACGCGATCAGTCGAATAGCCTTCATACGTGGCGGGGAAGTAAACATTGGGGTCGTCTTCAAAGTTCTTCCGGAACATTTCGATATTCTTTCGTTCGCGATTGAAATCGAGATCGTTTAGAATCGTGCGCCTGAACTCCTGTGCCATTCGGACGGCGCCCCAAGATTTCATCGTTTCGGAATGATCTTCCGCGAGACGGGCCGCATATTCGATTATCGCAAGGTCGGACTCGACTTGCTCGCGAATTCCATCCTTTTGAATCTTGACGGCAACTATTTCCCCGGACCACAGTTGCGCCCGATGCACCTGGGCAACAGATGCCGAAGCCCACGGTTCGATTTCGAATTTCTTAAAGAGGTCGTCGATCGGCCGACCAAGTTCGTTGGCTACGGTTGCGGCGGCAACGCCGGGCGGATCTGCGGGAACGTCCGCTTGTAAAGTTGAAAGTTCGGCGGCGAGTTTGGGGCCCACTACATCGGGCATGCTCGACAAAAGTTGTCCGACTTTGATGAAGGTTGGGCCGAGTTCGGTGAGCGCCAGGCGGATGCGCTCTTCCTTAGTTTGGTTTTCAAGAGCGTGATTCTTTGATTCGCCTTCTGCGCGGAAGGCAGCGATGCCAACCGCCGATAACCAATCGGCAAGTCCGTAGCGAACCATGACGTTGGCGATCTGGCGCAGTCGTGCCATATCGATATCGGTCTGCTTCGAGGGCAGCAGCTGATCGCTTTGCCGAGATTTGTCGCTCATGGCTAGTTCATAGGCGTGATGAACTAGGGTTGGTGTTTCACACGGCTGTCCGCCATATGGCCCTTGAGGGGGCGGGATACGGGATATGGGATATGGGATATGGGATATGGGATATGGGATATGGGATATGGATATGGGATGTGGGATATGGGATATGGGATATGGGATATGGGATATGGGATATGGATGGCAACCGCTAAAGAACCCAGGCCATGGGTCTCTGCCTTGGCTGCGCGAAAATCGCAGGCGAAAGGCGCGAGCAAGCTCGCGCATTCCCAAATGTGTCTCTATAATTCGAGCATGGATCCGATGAAGCTGAGCCGTTCAGTTGCTATGGGGATGGCGAACGATGTTCGCGACGCTCGTTGGAAGGTATTGCGGAAGCTGACAATTGAGGAAGCGTATTTTCTCATGGTGCTCAAAGATGATTTGGAGTTAGTAAGCGATATGAACTGGCATGCGTCGCTTGCCAAGCGACTGCGAAGTCGGCCCGAAGTATGGGTCACGAACATGGAGCTCGACGAGGATGAGGAGCACGTGGTCGATGAGATGGCAGATTTCGAGGAACAGGCGATCGGCCATATGCGAGAGTTGATGCGCGAGCCGATGACCATGGAACGGCTGAAACAAGGCGAAGAATTGCTGCTCTCGAAAGGTGTGAAGATTAATTTGACGAATCGCTTGCAGTCGGATGGGGAAGTGCATCCGAATTAGGATTAGGATTTCGCAAGGCCTCCGCAACCCTTTCAGGGTTGGAAAACCGTCGATTCGCCTCCTAGGGTTGCTCAATGACCTTCGCTACGCTCGGTCTTTTCGCACCCTAGGCTGTGCTACGAAATCCCTTTGAGATTTGAGAAACTGCAAACTCAGAGCCCGCCGCCGATGCCGCCGGATTCCTCGATTCCATTTTCGTAGTGGAAGTGGGGAAGGTATGCCGAGCTGAAACTTTGGATTTTCACTGGTGATTCGTCTTCAGGAGACTTGGGTGTGAAGTAACCGTTATCGATCGACCACTGATGGATACCGGTATCGAGTGGATATGCGGTCAGCATTCCTGTAACGCGGTTGCTTGCGATCCACTCTTCGGCAATCGCTTTCGACGTGAACACTCCCGAGGACAATGGGTTCTGCGGACCATTGAAAACCCAAACATGTGGTTGCCAAGTTGATTCATCGAATGCAGTCGGTTTGGAACTCATGATTGTTAATCGACACAAAATATTTTGCGACAAGCACCCCCTCACCGTTCGCTATGTTGGAGACTTGCGGGGACGGGTCGATAAATGTTGCTCACGGACCTCCCCCGCAATCCTCGGCAGCACGAACATCTGCCTCCGGGTTGCAGGGGAGGGGTCCCAGTGGTGGTCACCGCAGAAAGTCTGCGATGACGTGTGGGACGGATGCGTCGAAGCCGACGACGGTCATCGTTCCTGCGTCGGAGGTGTCTCCGATCGTGAATCGATTTGCCGCCATCGCAACGATCACCGCTTTCGCGGCGATTCCCGTCTTCTGTCGATATGCGTTCAGCGCCTGTGCCGGGTGCTGACGTCCCGCCCAAGTTTCAGAGTCCGTGTAAATCACGAACGCATCCGCCTGGACGTTCTTCGCCGTCGCCCAAGTCATCGGCAATGCGCAGTCGGTTCCGCCTCCGCCCGTTCGAGCGAGGACTTTCACGACGTCGTCGAGGCGCTGCTTGGCCGAGATGTTCAATGAATACGCCGAGGTGTCGAATGCGACGTTGTACACCGCATCCTCGACCGCAGTCGTCACCAACGACATCGCGCCCGCCGCCTGTCGGCACTCGAGCGAAACAAGTCCGCTCACGCGCGTTCCCGCCATCGATCCCGACACGTCGAGACCAACGACGATCCGCTTTCCAGTCGGCTCCACGTTTGCGAACGCTTTGTAAAACGCAGCGTCCAACGCGTCGACAACCTTCGGCGCGACGATCCATTCACCGCTTCCTCGAACTCCCTTTCCACCCGCGTAGGTGGCAAGAGCATTTAAGATCGCGATCGGATGCACGCGTGCCTTCTTCAGTCTTTCGACATTCGAAAGCTCCGCTATCACCTTCTTCTCGGCATCGCTACCCGGCCGCAGCAATCCGCACTTGGAAAGGTTTCCCAAGTTTCGAATCATCGCGGTGAGCGGCATGTCCTGAAGCAAGGCATCCCAGGTCATCGGCTCGTTGAGCAACTCGGTCGGGACCGCTTCTCGCGGAATCCTTGCATCGCGCACAAGTCGTGCTGCATCGTTGCCGGTCAAGCCTTTCAGCTTTTCGACCGCTTCGACGAGCGGGATCTTGCCCGTGACTTCGTCATCCACGACCCACTTGTAAAGCACCTTGTGCTCTTCAGTGGACGGAACCGGGTGCGCCAAGCGCAGCAAGTCTCGGTGGCTCCACCCATCTCGCTGCCCGTACTTGACGAGCTGATAGGTCAGTGCCTCGGTTGACTGGCCGTTGTACCACTTGCCGACCGCCTTTCGGAGACCGCGTCCCCAACCACGCAATTCGTCGCAGACTTCTGCGAACTGGAACAAGTGCGTTCCGGTTCGGCAGACCAGCGGCAATGCCCCAAGGGCAGCTGCTCGCGTGTTGTCGTTGCCAACGGATGCGGCGAGAGCGAGCGCGAAAATCGCGGCGTCGTTCTTCGGCGCACGTCCTGCTTTGCTGATCTCGACGATGCGAGCGATTACTCGGTCTCCATCTTCCTTGATCAGCTTTTCGACGTTCTCAGCGTGCTGTCGCGTAAGTGCTCGCGCACCCACGTAATAGGTTCCGTCCTCGCTTCCGAGGATCAAGAACCGATCGAGCATCGCCCAACCATCGACGGACCATGCGTAGCCGCCTGCGGAGTTCGGCACCTGGCTCGAACCCGGAATCGGCTGCGACTGGGCAGTCTTTCGCTTGTTGTATAGCTTTGCTAGTTTCATTTTCTTTCACCTCAATGTCGCGGATTGTCGAGCGTCCTCAGATTCGCGATCCGCGATTCGCGATCCGAGATTAGTTGCGGGCAAGTGGCGGCCAGGTTATAGGCTTTCGCCCTTCTCGGATGAGTTGCCCCACACCGAGACCGGATAACCCTGACCTTCCGGCCCGCAAGTTCTTTGGTGCCGTGGATGATTCATTCCTCGAGTTGCGTTGGCAACAGCGATGGAATGAACCATCCACAACATAAAATGATTTTCTTGGGATCTCAGCTCACGACTCGCCCCGATGTCGCGCTTCGCGCTCATACGGGGTTTCGCTGGCGCTCAACTTCGCTCGGCGTGAGCTTCGAACCCTTTCTTTTTCTTTTCCGGATTCGCATTTCGCAGCGTTTCCTTTCAGAGCAGAAAGCTGAGAAACAAAAAGGGAGGCCTGTTTCCGGACCTCCTTTCTACAAATCTAATCGACATGCAGTCGTTAAGGTCCGAAACGCAACAGGCTAGGCTGTAGCGTTTTGATGTCCTCCTGATTCAGTTGTCTATGTATTTGCATCATGTCGATTCATTTGGTGCAGACGAGTAGTTCGCTAAAGAGGAGTGTCGATCTTAACGATAACTCTTCAACATCCGGCCCGCACTTTTCAAACTCGGATCTCGGATCGCGGAACTCGGAGCTGTTACCCTCACCCGGTTCGTTCCACTCACCGACCTCTCCCGAAGGAGAGGATCTTTTCGCTATTCAATGTTTCAAACGTGGACAAGTTGGTGCCAACGGTTCTGTTCGTAGTTTGACGATAACCCGAAGGCTTCGGCCCACGCATTTCAAACTCGGATCTCGGATCGCGGAACTCGGATCTGTTACCCTCACCCGGTTCGTTCCAGTCACCGACCTCTCCCAAGGGAGAGGAGCTTTTATTCAATTGTCATGATAAGTGCAGACAAGGGTTGTCGATGGACGTTAAGTGCTCTACCAACTGAGCTACAACGATCTTTCGATCGAAGGCTGGGTTCGAACCAGCGACCTCTCCGTTATCAGCGGTAATCCACCAACTTCGGCCCGCACATTCAAACTCGGATCTCGGATCGCGGAACTCGGATCTGGTCACCCTCACCCGGTTCGTTCCACTCACCGACCTCTCCCAAGGGAGAGGAACTTCTCTATTCAATTTTCGATTTTAGATTGCCGATTTTCGATTGGAGAAGCTAATGCTTACCCAACACTTCGGCCCAATCAAACCCAATAGGTCCGCAGACAAGTTTTTGCCTGGATCTAATGGCGGGATTCCAAGTCCTCTCCGCTTACGCGAAGCCGCCCTTTCCGGCGTTCACCATCGCTTGTTTTTGGTGCGATAACCCAAACACGCGGCCCGCAGACCTAATTCCAATGTGGGCAAGTGAGTGCCTCTGGCTAATATTCCATTGCTCTGCCACTGAGCTACCTGACGTAAACGTCAGAGCCGGACTCGAACCGGCGACCCACGGACTCTGATAAGCCAATTGCTTCGGCCCACAAATCTCTTAATTCAATTTTCAAACCGCGCAGGCAAGGAGCGGATTGGACTTTTTTTCAGAACTTCGTGCTTTCGCACGGCGAGACTTGAACTCGCGCCTTTCCCCGGAAATCCGGAGATTGTTCAACCGATAACCCAATCCTTCGGCCCACAGCCGTTTCCTGTCTCCACAAGAAGACAGGAAGGAAATGATAGAACGATGGACGATGATTTCCAAGAGCTACGCGATAGATTGGGGAATAGGTCCCAAACAATCTCGGATCGCGGATCTTGAATCGCGAATCTTTCTTAATCGCGACCCGGGATGTAGAACTTGGAATCGCCGTAAAGCAGCTGGATCATGTTGACCTGTCCACCGTGATAGCTCATGTTGCTGATTGCGATTTGCAACAGGAGCGATCCGGGGAGCGGACCGAACGGCGTCTCATAAAGTTTCTCGACATCAGCGGCGTTCATTCCTCGAATTGAATCGGCTAATTCTTTTCCGCTTGCTTTCAACTCTTTGATGCACTCACCTTTGTCGGTGAAGTTGTATTCCGTGCGATCAGGCGTTTCACCGGCGAACATCTTGGCAAACATCCGATTGACACCGACACACTCGGAGCCGAGCTCGAGGGCGCAGCGGGTGTTAACAGAGCCTTCCATTTCCGGTTTCCAGGTCGCTTTGTCATCTTGAGTCTTGTCGATCCAGAAGGCGAGGTTGTTTGCGGTGTTCTCGGTCACCATGGCTTGCCACTCGAACATGGTCATTTCTTTCGTGTCCGTTGTGCTCATTTGGTAGATGTATACCGGGTCTAGGTGTCGTGATGTTACGGTATTGCGGTATTGCGGTGTTAAGGTGTTGCGGTATTGAGTTCTTAGAGGTCCGCGTCCGCTTTTTAGAGGCGGAACCCGCCTCAGTTTGAGTGGTCACCATTAATATGGCGGAGCCAGTTAGCGCGCACGAGGCTTATTACGGATCGGCGGAAGCGTTGGTACCGCAAACCGACAATCTGAAAATGGTCAGTCGTGTCGCGGCAGGATGTACGGCCTGCCATCTTTGTCTTACGGGAATGCAAACCGTGTTTGGAGAAGGTCCAAGCGATGCGCGCCTGATGATGATTGGCGAGCAGCCCGGTGATAAAGAAGATCTTGCGGGGAAGCCATTTGTCGGGCCGGCAGGGAAGTTGCTAGATGGCGTTCTGCACGAAGCAGGGATAGACCGAAAGGAAATCTACGTTACCAACGCGGTGAAGCATTTCAAGTGGGAAGCAAGCGAGTCGGGCAAACGCATACATGGAAAGCCAAATCGCAAGGAAGTTCTTTCATGCAAGCCGTGGTTGGACAAGGAGATCGAGTTGGTTGCGCCAGAAGCGATTGTGCTGTTGGGAGCAACGGCGGCGCAGGCGTTGCTGGGTCCCTCTTTTCGCTTGACCCAGCACCGTGGAGAATTTGTCGTCGCGCCACCTGTTGGGCATGTTATCGCGACAATTCATCCATCAGCGATTTTGAGAATGCGGACTTCAGAGGAACGCGATCAGGCTAAGTCAGATTTGATTAGGGACCTTAAGATGGTCGTAGACATGTTGACGCGTTCGCCAAGAGTTCAAGCAAAGCTAATTTAGCATCCAGCGCGACTGAAGTCGCACCTACGGCATTTGCCATTTTTTGATTGGCGGGTTTATCCTTTTGGAGATGAAGACCTCACGCGTATTTGCCGTTGCCTCATTTCTGGTCGTTGCCGCGTATTCCATTGGCCAGGGCGCTCCCGACCTGGTTCCACCGAAGCAGATATCTGATCTTTCCTGGTCCGTTGGAGAATGGAGCGGCTCGATTCATTGGACGGAACCGGGCACACCGGAAATGGATGTAACCACGAATTTGGTGATTGACATGGAAGGTCAATTCCTTCGAGAAAAGATGACCCAAGACATGATGGGCACGCCGATCACAGAAACAGCCTACATGGGCTGGAACGAGAAAGAGAAGCGCTACGATTGCTGGGCATTTTCAAACTTCGCGGCAACGCCACGGCTTGAGCACGGAACGATTGATGGAACGAAGTGGGTTTTCGAGAGTGAGCCGTGGACTGTCATGGGACAGCCGGTAGTTGGTCGCTCCACGGTTGTGAGGGTGTCGGACACGGAGATGAAGATGACACTGGAGTTTAAGATGGGGGACAACTGGACAAAGGTCGCAGAGGGGACGCTGAAGAAGAAGGTTGCTGCGGCTAAGTAATTCAGTCAGAACCTCCACCCCGGGACCTGTGAGTCGACGCATATTGGACAAGAACTGAAACCAGAGTTCTATGTGCGTCGACCGGTCCGACCCCACCTCCTCCTCGGGCACGAATCATCCCTCGCAAGAGGAGGGGTAATTTTCTGCAGCAGTGAATGGGCCAGCGACTTTTGTTGTCGTTGGCCCTTTTGTGATTTACGGCGTGACGGTGATCGTGCTGATGATCGTACGATCTCCGAAGAACCCAGTGAAGGCGCCCGACGTTCGATGCATTTGCCATTCGACGGTGTACTTTCCAGGGATCGTAGGAGCGACTCCCACAAAGGTGAATGACACATTTGCGTTGGGAAGAACTTTTCCCGGCACGGGAACGCTGGTCACACCAAGCGATTCATGACCAGGAACTGGCATTAGCGAGTAACCCGCGGCCGTTGTCCAAGTATTGGTGCCCACATTTCGGTAGACGACATTCACAAAGAAGTGCTGACCCGCTTTGGCAACGGTCGGCATCGATTGGGCTACGAAGCGTGCGGCGTGCGCTTTCTTATCCACTTGCACTGCAACATTAGTCGACTTATCGCCGAATGCGCCGCTGAAGTTTCTCATTTGCCATTGGAAGTTGTAAGTTCCTCCATTCGCAGGCGCGGTAATCGTGAACTTAAAGACTTTGGTGTCGCCAGGGTTCACCACTTCGCTGTTGCCAAGTGAGACGGTGCCGAAACCCCACGTGTTATTCAGAGAAGCGTTCTGGCTTCCAAGTTTGAATCCGGTTGCCTTCGTCCAAGGATCGTTGCCCGTGTTCTTGAACGAAATGCTAACGCTATAGGTCTGTCCGGCATTCATAACGCTCGGTACAGACTGAGAGATGAATTGCGCGCCGGTCGAACTTTGTACTGCCGTCGTGTTGTATTTCACGACATGGATGTCTTGAAGACCTTCCGGTCCGGCGGAGTTTCCACCGACGTAGATATTGCCCGAGGTGTCAAGACCCATTCCAGCAAAGTAGTCCTGGATGTTCCAACCGGCGTCGAAGATTGCAGCGCCGTTTCTAAACACGTCTCCCGAATTCGGCCAGAGAGGTTGTCCTGTGTTTCCACTTAGGCGTAAAACAAACAGGTCGCGACCCGTTTGGTCGTTGTAAGTGGTTCCTCCGAGGACAGCATTGCCGCTTGCATCGAGGGTCATGTGTTGAGGGAGCGTCCCATCTCCGGCGGGATCATCCCAAAACGCGGTGAACAAAGGCGATCCAGTGGGGCTTAATTTTGCAAGGACCACCCGGAAGTTCTTGCCTTTAAATGCAGAGAACTCGGGAGATGAACCGCCAGTGACAAAGATATTGCCACCGTTGTCAATCGCCATATCGGTCATGGCGGGTGTGCGATCAATGCCTGGGATGATCGTATTCCACTGTGTGTTTGCGTTGGAATCAAGCTTCCAAACGAACGCCTTTCCTGGATTGAACATTAAGTTCTCTCCCAACACAAACGCTTCTCCAGCATTGTTCGTGGCTACAGCAATCGGTTCAGTGTCGTCGAAAGATTGACTTGATGGAAGCGCCCAGTTAATCGCTCCCGTGTTCGCGTTGAGTTGCAGAACGATCGTGTTCGTTCCATTGAGGAAGTTGTTCCTCACAAGAACTGCGTACACCAATCCAGTAGGAGAAACAGCGATGTCCTCGGCTAAATAGGATGAGCTTCCATCTTGCGAATCCCACTCGCCCGTCCAAAGCACATTCCCATCCGGATCAAGCTTGATGACGAGAACGTGAGAAGTTTGCCCCACCTTGCGTCCGATGAGATAAGTGTTTCCGGCCGGGTCCTCAATCATCGTGTGCCGAGGATAAACCTGTCGTTCCGTATCGTCAAACAAGTTGAGTGGACCTTCAAGGTTGCTTAATGTGGTTTGCCACAATGCCACTCCTGTCTCGCTAAATCTGCGAACGGTAACGGAATTCTTATTGCTTAGAGGAAGGTCTTGTACAACAATTCCTCCGAGTGGACTCAGCTGGACAGCGTTGAGCCTCGTTCCAGCGTGTTGAGACCACTGTCCAATTCCGTTTGAATCGATCTTTGTTATCACCGTCGGAGTTCCAACGAGATATGTGTTTCCATTTGCATCTACTGCCGCGCCAGCGACCTGGTGTCCAAAGATGACACTTTGGGTCTGAGTTGTCGACAAGAAGTTCCCCGATGCGTCTGTTCGATAAAGACCTAAAGAGGGTCCCTCAACAAAAGTTGGACCGGTGTCTCCAAAGGCGACGGGACCCGAAGATGACAATGCGAGGCCGTCGAAGCCCCCGAACCCTGTGTCTTGGTGTTGCCATTGGATGACGCCGGTGGGGCTGACCTGTTCTAAATAAGCATTCGTGTTTCCCGCAGAAACGTTGCGGTGGCCGACGAAGTAAAGGAATCCGTTACTGTCATAGACAACGGCGGACGATCCTGTGCTGGAATCTGAGAACGGTGTTTGCCATTGGAAGTCGCCGTTTGGCATGAGTTGATAAGATTCGAAGCCATCGCTGGAAATACCAACTTGTCCAGATGGACCGACGGCGATATGTGAGGCATGGAGATCGTCGATGTACGTGTCGAAAACCAGATTTCCCGAGACATCGTATTTGAGGACATGCGACCCCGAGGAGCTGTTCGCTTCGAAGACAAATAGGATATACACCGCGCCGGATGAGTCGGCAGTATCCGCAATGGTTCCTGCACCTATATCGTTGAGGTCGTAGAAACGCGACCAATGCGGTTGTCCATTCAATGAATATTGAGAAATAAATCGATCGCTCCCCGCTGTTCCAATGAGGGTGACGTTCTGAGAGTCGACAAGAATCTGTTTCGCAGAAGAAGTGGTTGAGCCAGGGTAGAGGACAGTTCTGACGAGGGTTCCGGACGGCGAATATTCCAAATAACCGGCTCTCGATCCAGTCACTTGGTCCGGCACGGTTATGGTGAGGAAGGCGTTGCCGTTTGCGCCAAGAGCTACCTTGCTCTGATTTCCTGCGAAGACAGGCTGCGATGCGTTTCCGTTGAGGTCATAGCGAAGGAGCACATTTCTGGTTTCATCACTAGCGATAACACCCGTCGATTGATGGCCGGATGTTCCGGTGATCACTACGTACGTATTGTTGGCTGCGATGTCTAGTGCAATCGCATCGAACTGTCGGGACCACAGCAGTTGACCGGTGGAACTCCATCGATTGACAAGCGTGCTTAAGCCCGCGGAAAAGCTGCCTGCCGTTCCCAGGGTGTAGAAGCTTCCATCTGGTGCTTTGACCATCTTGAGGCTGCTTTGCCTGGCAGGTATGAGCAAGTTTTGGAATACCGACCAGACCTGCGTTTGGGAAAAGGCGAGGGACGTTAAGGCGGCGGCGAGCAAGGCGCAGGCAGCGCGAAGCAGACACTTCATTTCAAATTCTCTCCTCTAAGCAAGGCAAAGCAATATCAATAGTGTACGACACTAGGTTCGCGATTCTATGACGCTTTGCGAGGAGATTCTGTAACAGAAGTGTTGCGCGAGCTCAGAAAATTCCCATGGCGGACTTCACTTCGGTTAAAGTCTTGGCTGCCCGCTCGCGGGCTTTGGCCGCGCCCGCGGTTAGGATGTCCTCGATAGATCCTTCCAGTTGTTTTCGTCGCTCTCGCATGGGGCGGAAGTATTCGTTGATGGCTTCTATGAGTTCCTTCTTGTTTTGAACGCAACCTCGCTCACCGTTTCGGTCTTCCTCCCATTGGTTCTTCCAGTTTGGGGAATAGAGTTTCAGAAGTTGGCAGACCGCGCAACCTTCGGGAATGCCGGGATCGGTTTTCTTGAGCTTGGTTGGCGTGGTGAACGCGCTCATGATCTTCTTGGCTGTTTCATCTTCCGAGTCGGAGATGCCGATGAAGTTGTCGTAGGACTTACTCATCTTGCGCATGTCGAGACCCGGTACCGTTGCGCGTGATTCGTCTTCGGGAATCAAATATTTGTAGGGCTGGAAGACTTCGACTTTGAAAAGGTTGTTGAACCGGCGTGCGATATCGTTTCCGATTTCGAGGTGGGGTGCTTGATCGCGACCAACCGGAACGCCGACGGGTTTGTAGAGGAGAATGTCAGCAGTTTGTAGAACCGGGTAACCGAGCAATCCATATGGCTCGCGCTCCGCGCCTTCCATGTCTTGCTGTTTTTCTTTGTAGGTGGGTACACGCTCTAACCATCCGAGCGGCGTGATCATCGATAGGAGCAAGTGTAATTCGGAATGCTCCGGCAAGTGCGATTGGATAAACACTGCCGACTTAGAAGGATCGATTCCGGCAGCGATGTAGTCCTTCGCCACTTCACGAGCGCTTTTACTCAAGAAGGCAGGATCTTCATACATAGTGGTGAGCCCATGCAGATCGGCCACCATGCAGAACATTTCGTAGCCCTGATTCTGCAGATCGACCCAATTGCGCAGCGCGCCCTCATAGTTGCCGAGGTGCAACCGGGGGTTCGTTGAGCGCATTCCGCTCAGTACGCGCTTGTTTGGAGTCTCTGCCATAGGGTTAGCCGATCGACATTCCGGTTAGGAATCGAAAAGTTGCGTCCACAGGCGGTCCGAGAACAAATCGCAATGGACTTACTCCAGTGAACTGCCCGAGGAAGATCAGGCCAAACAGTATATACGTTCCGATTTGGGTATTCCAATGATTCCACTTGTAGCGCAAGTCCTCAGGAAGGAGTTGACCCACTAGCCAGTGTCCATCGAGAGGGCCAAGGGGAATAAGATTGAAGAACATCAAGCTGAGATTGATGATCACTCCGTAAAAGAGCAGAAAACCTAGGAAGAGAGGAGCGCCTCCTCCTGATGCGATTACCACGCGAATGATTACGGCGTAGATGACCGCTTGGAAGAAATTGCAGATGGGGCCGGCGGCTACGGCGGCAAAGAAATCCCATCTTGGATTGCGCATGCGCCTGGAATCCATGGGTGCCGGCTTTCCCCAACCGATACCAAAACCATAGAGCGTGGTGATGATGATCATTATCGATCCCATTGGATCGAAGTGTTTGAAGAGGTTTAGGGTGACTCGTCCGTAGTACCTCGGAGTTGGATCGCCGGCGGCGTCTGCCATTTTGCAGTGCGCGTATTCATGAAGACCGATCGCAAAGAAGATGACGATCAGCGACGCGAATACTCTTAGTGGATCGACTTCCATTTACTTCGTTGCTCCGAGGTCACCGGGGAGGATTTCACGCGCGAGCATCTCTTCCCACGTCTCTCGTCGTTGGACGAGATCGTGTTCGCCGCCTTGGCGAATGAGCACGGTGGCTGGGCGTTGGTAGCGGTTGTAGTTGCTCGCCATTACACTGTTGTACGCTCCGGTGCAAAGAACTTGTATCAGGTCCCCGGGACTAGTGTTGGCGGGAAGAAGCACATCTTCGAAAAGCATGTCGGTTTCGCAGTGGCGACCATTCACGGTAACTCGGATCTCGGAACTCGGATCGCGGAATTTAGTTGCTACACGTTCGACTTTGTATTTGGCGTCGTACATGACAGGGCGGGGGTTGTCGGCGAGACCGCCATCCACGACAACATAGGTTCGCGTTCCTCTTGTTGGGGACGGAACCTCTTTTACGGCGCCGACCTTGTAGAGGGTTACTCCGCTTTCGGCAACGAGCGCGCGGCCGGGCTCTTGCCCTAGCGTTGGGTTGAGGCCGCTGCCTTCGAGTGCTTTTCTAACAGAGTCACAGATGAGTCGGCAATAGTCCTTGACGGGCATCGGTTCGTGTTCGTCGAGGTACTTCACTCCGAGGCCGCCGCCCACGTTGAGATAAGTCGTTTTAAATCCGTGTTTTGCTTTCATGTCAGCGGCGAATTTCGCGATGAGTTCCCCGCCGACTTCTTGCGCCTCGGGATCTAAGAGTTGCGATCCGACGTGACAATGAAAGCCGACAACTGGGATCTTGTTCTCAATGCATTTGAGCAACGCCTTTTCGGCCGAGCCATCGGCGATGTTGAAACCGAATTTCGTGTCGGCCTGCCCGGTGGAGATTTTGTGATGGGTGATGGGGTCGACACCAGGAGCGAGACGGACCGCGAAGGAAGCATTGAGCGGCGAGCGTTGAGCGTTGAGAAGGGAGGCGACTGTTTCGATCTCTTCGAAATTGTCGATGATGATCTTGGCGATGCCTGATTCGAGGGCGAATTCGATTTCCTGTGGCGACTTGTTATTGCCGTGGAGTTGGCAGTGAGAAGCGGGCACTCCGGCGGCGAGGGCGGCGCGGAGCTCTCCTTCGCTTGCGACATCGATAACACAGCCTTCTTGATAGGCGATGGCGAGGACGGCAAGTGTGGAATTAGCCTTAGAGGCGAACGAAAGTTCGCTATTTGGCCATGCGGCGCGGAAAGCCTCTTTGTAACTGCGGATTTTCGACCGAAGATGATCTTCGTCGATAACGTAAAGCGGCGTCCCAAACTCCACCGCTAGTGATCGTGCGGTTGCCTCGTTCAGGCGGAATCTAGGGTCTGCGCTCACGGCCGAAGTCATTGAATCGGATTATGGCAGCAGCTTTCAAGCTGAATGTGAAGCAACGGACAGCCAAATAACGGCAGAATGTGATTACATAAGGTCGAAGCATGGATGCTCCTTCTCCTCAGCCCGCGCCGGTGGCGACAAAGCTCGAAGCCAGTCGTCGTAATTTGCTTGATACTTCGCGCCGAAATCGGCTGATCAACTATCGGCCTTCTCGTACGGTAGGCGTCGATGTGATCGGCGAGGATCCTTTTGAGGTCTTCAACGCGCTTGTCACATTAGGAAGAACGTTGACGTTCTCCGGGCGACCAGACCCGAAGACTCCGGTTGTCGAGGCGGTTACGGTGGCGGGGCAGGAGAGCTTGTATCTCAATGACTACGGCGATGACGGTTCTCTCCAGATGCTGCGTGAGCGGGCAGAGGAAGAGCTCAATGCATACCTCGGCTACGAAGGAACGCCGGTCAATCAAAGCGATTCCTACCTGAACACCAATGAGACTGAATCGCGTTTGCGAACGCGGTTGCTGAAGACGTTGCGCGATGCCAGGACGATTGTTGAAGAGTCAGGCGTTAACGTTTTGTTTCTCGCTCTGGGGATGTTGGAATGGCGAGAACTGGAGGATAGTCGCGTTATTCGCCGTGCACCCCTTATTCTCATTCCAGTTGCATTGGAGCAAAAGCACGAGAAGTTTAAGGTGCGGTGGGATGGCGGCGAGATTGGCAGCAATCTCTCTTTGATTGCGCTTGCTCGGCAAGACTTCAATGTTTCGATTCCAGATTTTGCAAACGGATCGGAGATGGATGTGCGAGGTTATCTCGCGCAAGTAACGCAAGCTGTTTTGACCAAGCCCGAATGGAAAGTTGACGCGGGCGCGGTGTCTCTTGGGTTCTTCAGTTACGCGAAGTTCTTGATGTACGCGGATTTGGATGCGGCGATTTGGCCCCAGGACTGTGATCCGCTAGATCATCCGATATTGAACGCACTATTGGAGACGGGCTTCTCTAGTGCAGAGGCGGCTATTCCGGACGAAGAGATTATCGATGTTCATCGTCCGTTGGAGAGTTGTAACGAAGTAACGAGCATGGACGGCTCACAAACGCTGGCTCTCATGCAGGTGGCGGCGGGCGACAGCATGGTGGTGCAGGGGCCGCCGGGAACAGGAAAGTCGCAAACGATTACCAATTTGCTTGCGGATGCAATTGCACGGGGCAAACGAGTTTTATTTGTGGCAGAGAAGTTGGCGGCGCTGGAAGTTGTTGCGCGCAAGATGCAAGAAGTTGGGCTGCGCGATGCGTGTTTGGAGTTGCACAGCCACAAGGCAAATAAAGGCGCATTTTACAAAGAACTGAATCGAATTCTTACTTTGGGTCCGCCGCGCCTTGACGATCTTTCCTCGAAGATGGACACGCTTGCAAAGGAGCGCACGGCGCTAAACAATTACTGCTTGGCCGTGAACACTGCTTTTGAAGTGCGAGAGATATCTCCGCGTGCTTGCATGGGACGGCTGATGCAACTCGGCTCTGCATCCGCGGGTTTAAAGATTCCCCCGTTTTCGTTTATGAGTGGTTGGTCGCAACGCGATTACGAATCCAAGAGGCAGTCAGTCAAAGAATTGCAAAGGCTGGTGCTCTTGGATGGGAGCCCTCATTCAAATCCGTTTTATGGTTCGCAGCTGTTGCTGCTGATTCCAGGGGATCGCGACCGCTTGATGTCGCAGGTTGCGGCGACGAAAGAGGCGGTAGCTACGGCTGCACAGGTTTCTTCGGAATTGGCGGAGCGAATAACTCTGTCGCCACCGAACTCGTTGAAGGATGTCGCCGGACTAGTTGATACTGCACAGCGCGCTTGTGGTGGACCGAATGTTGACGGGGTCGCCGTAAAGTCGGACGCTTGGATTAATCGGGAAGAAGATCTTCGAAAGTTGCTTTCGAATGGAGCAGAGCTCAAGGCGATGCTAAGCGCTAACAAATATCGCGTGCGAGGCGATGGATGGCGGCAGGATCTTGGCGAGCATGAAGAGGTGCTTAGCCGCAAGGGTATTCGGTTGCTAAGCAATTTGAGCGGCGCCGTTCGCGAGGCACGGGACTTTGTGACAGGTCTGGTCGACCGGCCGCCGATCAGCGACGAAGAGCGGCTTGAGATCCTTGCTGAGATTCGTTCCGCCCAAGAAAGGCGGCAAGCGATTGCGGATTCCAATGATTTGGGAGTCGAGACATTTGGGCAGCAATGGCAAGGCGAGCGCTCTGATTGGGTCGCGTTGGGGTTGGTACTCGATTGGATGGTTGCACTTCACAAAGCAATTCAAGCTGGGCAACTTCCTAGCGCATTGTTGAATTTCTTGGAAACGCGCGATGGAATTCAAGAACTGGCGACTCGCGGCAAAGCTGCGCTGGAAACGGCGAGAGATGCGGCCAAGCAACTCACGTCAGTGTTCACCACAATGCAAATCTCGGCCCAGGCTGAACGCGGGCGGCTTGCAACATTTGCGGACATAGACAAGACATTGGGCGCGTGGATCGCCGGTCCGGACAAGCTACAGCGGCTGATCGCGTTTAACGCTTTGCGAAAGCAGGCGGTAGATGCGGGTTTGACCGAAATGGCTGAGCTTGCAGAAAGTTGGAACGAAGCCGGACATTTGCTACTGGAATCGTTTGACCGCTGCTGGTACGAGGGTGTTTTGCGTGAAGGATTGCCCACGCGACCGGAATTGGCGGGCTTCGATGGGGCGCGTCACGATTTGCTAGTTGAAGACTTCAAACAGCTCGACGAGTTGCTGCTACAACACAATCGGTTGCGTATTCAGCGCTTGCATGCGGACGGAGTGCCGAACATGATGCAGGTCGGCAATCTTGGATGGTTGAACAAGGAGATGAAGAAGAAGCGTTCGCAAGCGAGCATTCGAACCGCGATGCGAACGGCAGGCACGGCAATACAAGACATCAAGCCCGTGTTTATGATGAGTCCGCTTTCGATTGCCATGTATTTGCCACCGGACGGTCCGAAATTCGATCTCGTGATTTTCGACGAAGCAAGCCAGATCAAACCGGAAGACGCATTTGGAGCAATCCTGCGCGGAGCACAAGCGATCGTTGTCGGAGACACGAAACAAATGCCGCCAACTAGTTTCTTTGAGAAGCTGACATCAGACGTCGAAGATGAAGACGAAGAGGCCGTAGCGGCCAATGTCACGCAGGGGCTCGAGAGCATTCTTTCTTTGATGGATGCGCGAATCCCGCCACGTAGCGCGGCGCGCAGAGATTTGCGATGGCATTACCGGAGCAAGCATCACACGTTGATCGAGCCGGCGAATGCGATGTCGTACGAACATCGTCTCTTTGTATTTCCGAATCCTGGGGGAGCAAACGAGAGACTTGGCTTGCGACTCCACCAAAATCCGAACACGGTATATGGTCGGGGCACTTCTCGGCAAAATCCGGGTGAGGCACAAGATGTTGTGCGGGCGGTGCAACAGCACGCGCTGGACAATCCAGAGCAGTCGCTGATGGTTGTCGCGTTGAGCGCTTCGCAACAACGCGCGATCCAGGATGAGTTGGATCGGGTGATGCCGAACGATCCGACGCTGCTGGAATTTGTAACGCGACATCCGATTGAGCGACTTGATGTCAAGAATTTGGAGAACGTGCAGGGCGACGAAAGAGATGTCGTGTTCGTTTCTATCGGCTACGGCAAGGATGAGAACGGGTTTGCCGCGATGAGTTTTGGTCCGTTGCTGAACGAAGGCGGAGAGAGAAGACTAAATGTCTTAATCACGCGCGCAAAACTGCGTTGCGAAGTGTTCACGAATTTGACCGCTGCGGATATTAGGGTTAATGAATCGCCTAATGCGGGCTTGACGCACCTCAAGACATTTCTGGCATATGCGGAGACGGGGCGAATGGATTCGCCGATTGCGACCGGATTGGAGCCGATGTCTCCTTTCGAAGAGGTAGTTCTGAGCGGATTGCGCGGTTTGGGTTACAACGTGCATACGCAAGTGGGATCCGCCGGGTTCTTCATCGATATGGCTGTCGTCGATCCAGCACAGCCCGGTCGATATCTAATCGGAATAGAGTGTGACGGTGCGCAATACCATTCGTCGAAGACGGCGCGAGATCGCGACAAACTTCGACAAGCGGTGCTGGAAGAAAGAGGATGGATTCTCCATCGAATATGGAGTACGGATTGGTATCACGATCCGCAAGCGGCATTGAGAAAGTGTGCGGAGGCTATTGAGGCGGCGAAGACGGGTCACCGTGTGTCTCATCCAGAGCCGACCGCAGTTGTGGTGGTCGTTCAGCGTGAGGTGAAGAAGCCACCGGTTTTGCAAATTCTTCCTTCCTACAAGATCTCGCCCTTGCAGTTAACAGGGGGAATCAACGCGCTGAATGCGCTTTCGACGCAACAGATCGCAGAGATCGTTTTGGAAATTGCGAAGGTCGAGGCGCCTATACATACGGAAGAATTGATGAAGCGCATCAGAGATGCGGCCGCGCTGAAGAGTGTGAGTGCGAAACTTCGCGATGCGATTTTTGAGGGGATTTCGTTGGCCAATAAGAACGGCCTTGTTGAGATTCGTGGTGCGTTTGTTTATGCACCCCGTGCTGAGATTGCCTTGCGAAGTCGTAAGGGGATGAAGGGAAAGAACCTCGACTTTGTTTGCGATGAAGAAATTGCAAAGGCATTGAGCCGGGTGGCAGAGGACGCTTATGGGGTGGGCGAGGCAGATCTGGCTACGCAAACCTGCAGGCTGCTGGGTTTTGAACGTACGACGGCTGCGATGCAGATGCGGTTGTCGGGAATTGTGAAAGGTCTTGTCGCGAAGGGCGAATTGAAGACTCACGAGAACGGAGTGTCGGCAAAGTAAGCTGAAATACCTCCACCCCCGGACCTGTGAGTCGACGCATATATAGGAGGCGTTAAGGTCTAGGGTCTTGTGTGCGTCGACCGCTCCTCCTCCTCGGGCACAAACCATCCCTCGCAAGAGGAGGGGTGTGAATTTTCGCGCTTAACCGGTGGGCTCCTCGTCGGCCTGCTTCGCGACGGCAGACTCGTCGACCACCGGCTAATTTCCGCTAACACCTTCGGTGATTGTCAGCTGGGATTGTCGATTTGCTTGCAAGGCACGAACTATCCCTCGCAACGAGGAGGGGTGCCGAACTCCAGATAAACTGCGCGGGATGAAGAGAGTTGTGGTGCTTGGCTCGACCGGGAGCATCGGTACCCAAACTCTCGATGTTATTTCTCAACATCCAGACCACCTGCGGGTAGTTGGCCTTGCCGCGCATAGCAATGCAAAGAAGTTAAAGGCGCAAGCGTTAGCATTGGGAGTAGAGAAGACCGCACTCTACAACGATGATCCGGATTCCGTTACTCGTCTTGCCTCCATGGCCGAGGCAGACATCGTTGTCGTTAGCGTTGCGGGCGTCATAGGACTTGTTCCAACCATCGAAGCGATCAAAGCGGGAAAGCAGATCGCACTCGCGAGCAAAGAGGTGTTGGTCGCGGCAGGCGAAATCATCATGCCTCTGCTTAAGAAGCACAACACTACGCTCACACCCATCGATAGCGAACACAGCGCGATCTTTCAATGCCTTCAGGGATACCAACCTGAGCAAGTTGAGAGTCTCTACTTGACGGCGTCAGGCGGACCGTTCCGCGGAAAGAAGCGAAAGGATCTCGCGTCAGTAACGGCAGCAGAAGCCCTTAACCATCCAACGTGGCGGATGGGAGGGAAGATCACGATCGATTCAGCTACCTTAATGAATAAGGGGTTGGAGACGATCGAGGCAAAGTGGCTGTTCGGTTTGGACGTCGACCAAGTAGAGGTCGTTTTGCATCCGCAGTCGATCATTCACAGCATGGTAAAGCTGCGAGACGGCAGTGTCCTGGGGCAGTTGGGGTGGCCCGACATGCGACTGCCGATCAGCTACGCACTCTTATATCCCGAGAGATTGGCAAATAAATTGCCACCTTGGAACCCATTGGACTCGCCCAGCCTTACTTTTGAGCAGGTGGATTCCGAAACCTTTCCAAGCATCCACTTAGCGAAGGCAGCGGCGCGAACCGGCGGTACGATGCCGTGCGCGATGAATGCAGCCAATGAGGAGGCTGCTAATGCATTCCTTCGAGGCGAAATCCGGTTCCTTCAGATTCCCGAAATTGTGAAAAATGCGATGGAGGCACACCGCACCGAACCTGCGGACCTTCAATCGGTCCTAGCAGCAGATGCTCAAACAAGACAATTTGTTCGTAAGAATATAGAGGCCGCGCAGGGCCAGCTCAATTAACATGGACCTTCAACACCTATTCACGCGAGAGAACATCCTTTTCATTCCGGTGTTCCTCATCGTCATTTCGGTGCTCGTTGCCGCCCATGAATATGGGCATTACCTCTTTGCCCGAATCTTCGGAATGGGTGTCGAGGAGTTTGCGATCGGCTTTGGTCCGAAAGCAATTTGGACTTACAAAAAGAAGAAGTATTTGATCCCGCTAAGTGACACACAGGCAACGTCGCTTGGGGAAACGGCACCAAAGCCTTATGTTGTCGAGTCCCAAGAGTTGCCCGCTCCAAAAGCCGGATTTGCCAATGCGGCGCTATTGCTCGAGGGGGCAGGACCCCGCTTAGAAAGTCCGGGACTTAACCAAGAGTCAAGTTCGTTTCCGAGAAAGATGATCACGCCCGAGGTCGTCGATACGCCCGAAGGCAAGGCGTTGATGGAGACGACGAACTTTACGGTACGACCAATACCGGTCGGTGGATTTGTTCGAATCAAAGGCATGATGCCGGAAGAAGATGGAAGAGAGACGCTCGTCCCCGGAGGCTTCTACAGCAAGGAGCCGTGGAAGAGATTCATCGTTCTTTTGGCCGGACCCGTATTTAGCGTCATCGCGGGAATCATTCTCATCTTCATCGTCTTTGTGACCTTCGGCGCGCGCGATATTGACAAGAACGCAGTAGTCGGATCAGTCTATGCGGGTGGACCGGCGAGTGCCGCTGGGTTGAAAGAAGGTGACCTGATCACATCGCTTGACTCAAAGCCCGTTACGAGCACGTTCGATGTTCTCAGCAGGATTCGTTTTGCGGGCGAGAAGCATCACGCCCTGACGTATGTGCGCGACGGCAAGACTTACACCACGGATATCGTGCCGATTACCCAGAACTTTCAAACTGAAGTTGTCAACGAGGATCTCGAACCCACGGGCAAGAAAGCTAATCAAGCGATGATCGGTATTTCATGGCACCTCGTTTATGTGCACTTGAGCGTTCCCGAGGCGGCGAAAGAAGCGGTCACGGGCCCAGCGAAAGCGATTGCAATGATGGGCAGCTTGATTCGAACGCCCGCAAAACTGAAAGAAAGCGTGGGTGGGCCGATCACGATGCTCCGCGAAACCCGCGCGGCCGTGCAAGAGGGCATGCCCGACATCTTGACGATGGCCGCGATGCTGAGCATCTCGGTTGGCATCTTCAATCTGCTTCCCATCGTGCCTTTGGACGGCGGCCAGATGGCGATTGCTGTGGCCGAAATGTTCAGAAGGCGACGTCTCAGCATGCGCTCTCAGAACGTAGCGGCGGCGGCTGGACTTCTTGTTGTCCTACTGATGGTCGGATTTGTGTTCACCTTAGACATTCAGAAACTGGGCAGGTCGGACAAACCTCAGTTCAGCGATGTCGTCAAAGCGCAACAAGAGATGAGCTCCAAGTAAGTAACCGAGTTGGCGTCATAATCTGGACGCATGTTCACGGTTGGCGTTCTTGGTGTTGGCGGCATGGGAAACGTGCATGCCCGGCAGTATCGGAAGATGCCGGACGTCGACATCATCTTCTACGATCCTGACGCAGAGCGTTCTAAGACGTACGTCGAACGGTGGGATGCTAAGCCTGTTTCATCAGCGGAAGAGCTAATTACTCATTCCGACGTTGTCGACGTTTGTTTGCCGAGCGATCTGCATGTGGAGTTTGGCCTTAAAGCGATAGCCGCTGGCCGTCCCATCATCGTTGAGAAGCCTATCACGCGTTCTTTTGAGGAAGGGCTGCAGCTTGTTACCGCGGCGGATAAGGCGGGCGTGCCGTTGATGCCTGCGCAAGTCGTGCGTTTTTTCCCGGAGTTTGCAAACGGCAATCGGTTAGTGCGCGAAGGAAAAGTTGGCAAGCCGGCGGCGGCACGAACGCGAAGAGGCGGGTTGGCGCCCAAGGGGGCGGATTCGTGGTTTATGGATCACAGTCGTTCGGGTGGTGTGTTGCTCGACTTGGCGATTCACGATTTCGATTGGCTGCGGTGGACGCTTGGTGAAGTGAAGTTTCTCTATTCGCGTTCCCATGGCGCGAAATCAATGACGGGACCGGATTACGCTCTCACTACTTTAACTTTCGAGTCGGGTGCGGTTGCTCATTGCGAATCGACATGGATGGATCCGGCTGGATTTCGAACCGCATTTGAAGTGTGCGGAAGCGAAGGCATGATCCAATACGATAGCCGAGACACGGCGTCGTTACGGACAACGGTTGAGGGATCGAAAACTGTTAATGAGGGTCCGCTGTTCGCTACAGATGATCCTTATTACAAGCAATTGCGAGGGTTTGTCGACGCGATTCAGAAGGGAACGCAGCCATCGGTGACCGGTTTGGACGGATTGATGGCGGTGAGCATCGCGCAAGCCGCGATCGAAAGCGCTAAGACGGGAAAAGTCGTTAGTCCGCAAAGGCCGTGAGATTGCAGATTTTGAATTCCACGACTTAATAGGTGGTCATTACTACCAGGCAAAAAGGCAACCACAGAGCACAGAGAATTCACAGAGACGCAGTTCAGGATTCAAGAACTTCTAATGGCTTTTCAACAGGAAGCATTTGAGCCTCGGAGTTCTTAAGAACTTCTTTGACCTTCTTCAACTGCGCGACGAGTACGACGCTTAGAATCACCATGAGTGACCAGGAGCTGAGCTTTCCAAAATCGACGTGCGTCCAACCTTGTGCTTGATAGGGATATTGCCAAGCATGGAGTCGGGTGCCAATGTTTTCTGCGACCCACACCGCCATGCCGATGAGCATAAACGATACGAGGAGCGGCATTCGGAAGTGCTCATCGAGAACGCGGAAGCTGACCCATACCTTTCGGAAGGCAACGCAGATTAACGCGATGATTGGCCAGCGCAAGTCTTGCATGTAATGAAGAGCGAAGAAGTTGCCGTAGATCAAAACGCAAACGGCGACGACAGTCCATGCGGACGGCCAGCTCGACATTTTCAGATCGAGCTTTTTCCAAGCTTGGACTACGTAACTTCCGATCGATGCGTACATAAAGCCGGAAAACAAAGGCACTCCGGCGAACTTCAGATAGGCGGGCTCGGGATAAGCCCACGATCCTTGATTGACTTTAAACAGTTCGAGCCCAAGACCGATGAGGTGGAAGAGCGCAATAGTTTTCGCTTCGTCGATCGTTTCAAGGCGATAGCGAACCATGGCCGCTTGGATGAAGATGCACGACACGAACAACACGTCGTAGCGCGGCAGACCGGGGATCCGGATGATCTGACTCAAGAGTAGGAGGCCTAGGACGCAGATTGGAAAGATGGAGCAAAGGGCTTCCTGCCAAAGAAATTCTCCAAAAAGGCTGAGCCAAAACCGCGCGCTCCTTCGCTGCTTCATCCTTGGGAAAGACAACGGGTGAGGCAGCGGCCGCGTTCCAATTTCGTTGCGGAATTTCTGCTGCTTGCTATATGGCCGGTAAACTTGCCAATCCCTTATGCGCCCTGATGGCAGACAGCCCGACCAACTTCGTCCCTTCTCTCTAGAGCGTGGTTTCGCGAAATTCGCGGAAGGCTCATGTTTTGTAAAGATGGGTGATACCCATATGCTCGTCACTGCCACGGTTGAAGACCGCGTGCCCCCGTTCATGAAGAACCAAGGAAAGGGATGGGTGACGGCGGAGTATTCGATGCTTCCCCGATCCGGTCGCCAACGCAATCAGCGTGATCTGATGAAGCCGAATGGTCGATCGATGGAGATTCAGAGATTGATCGGTCGTGCAGTGCGAAGCGTCGTCGAGTTCGAGAAGATGGGCGAGCGCACGATCACGATTGACTGTGATGCGATTCGGGCGGATGGAGGTACACGCACTGCGGCGATCACCGGCGCCTACGTTGCCGTATACGACGCAATGCGGTGGATGGTGGGTCAACGCATGATGCGATCGATTGCGCTGCGAGAGCCGTTGGCAGCCATCAGTGTGGGTGTTTATCGCGGGCAGGAAGTCGTTGATCTTAATTACGACGAGGATAGCAACGCGGAGACGGATATGAATGTGGTGATGACGGAATCCGGAAAGTTTATTGAGATTCAGGGCACGGCGGAGCAAGATCCATTTAGCGCGGAAACGCTTGGCAAGATGCTCAAGGTCGCGAAGAAGGGAATTGACGAACTGATTCGCGCGCAAAAACAAGCCTTGGGCATCTAGTAAACATGCTGCCGTTTTCGCGCCTGGTAATCGCGACGCACAACCGAAAAAAGGCAGGAGAGATGGTGCAAATTCTCTCCGCCAGATTTCCGTCGCTACAGATCAAGACGCTAGCGGACTACGACAACGCGCCCGAGCCGGAAGAGACGGGCGCCACTTACGCGGAAAACGCTTCGATCAAATCCGAATCGGCGGCCGCTTTCACCGGTGAATGGTGCTTGGCAGATGACGCGGGCCTGGAAATCGACGCGATGGACGGAGAACCTGGTCTTCACTCCAAGAGATTCGAAGGCGAGGACACGCCGTTTCCGGAGAAGATGGCGAAGATTCTGGAGCGCTTGAATGACGTTCCCGAACACGAGCGAGGAGCAAGATTTCGGTGTTGCATTGCACTGTCTCGTCCTGGGGGAGAGACGCAGGTCTTCGAAGCGACCTGCGAAGGGCGGATTGCGGTCGCTCCAAGCGGGGCGGGCGGGTTTGGCTATGACCCTATCTTCTACTTGCCGCAGCTTGGCTGCACGATGGCTGACTTGACCGCCGAGCAGAAGCATGCAATCAGTCACCGCGGCAAGGTCTTAGCCAAATTAGCTTCCCATTTGGAGTCTTTGGCGGGATGATTACCCTCGCGTTTTGAATCTCTCCTTCTCGCGCCTCCGGCTTGGAGAAGGAGAGATTCAAAACCTTTATCTATTTTTCTTGGGTTCTACGCTCCGCCTCCACTGCGTTCCGGCGTTCGCTTCGAACCCTTCTTTTCTTTTTTCGGAATGGCTCGACGGTGAAGTCTCGCCTGGCACCACCCGGTCGAGCTTCATTCCGGTTGGCGGGGGCAGGGTATGCGACCCAGAGCCCCGGAAAGAATAGATGAATAAGAGCAGTCGCCATACGGGAGCAAACGGCGAGCGGCGTTGCGTAATAATCCCTGTAACCGATGCGTCGACTTCCTCTTCTCTTCGCCCTAGCGCTTGCCGCTGCGTTCGCCACTGCCGACCAACAGAACTTCTGGACCAAGCCCGATATCCACGGCGATAACGTCGTGTTCACTTGCGAGGGTGATCTGTGGTTGGGATCGGTCAAAGATCACACCGCGCGCCGTATTACAAATCATCCTGGGACGGAGACCTATGCACGGTTCTCGCCCGATGGCTCTAAGATTGCGTTTACCGCTAACTACGATGGCGGAACGGATGTGTACGTCATGCCGACGGGTGGCGGCGCGCCGGAGCGATTGACGTACGATCCTGCGAACGCGCAAGTGCAAGGTTGGTCGCCCGACGGAAAGTTCGTTATCTATCGCAGCCGAAAGAATAATCCGCCGGCGAATAATAATCGGCTCTACGAAGTCCCGGCTGGTGGCGGTTTGTCATCGACGGTGGCGGTGCCGGAGGGAGAGTTCGCAGACTTGGCCAACGGCGGTCAGTTGGCATATGTTCCCACCAGCGCCGAGTGGATGAACTGGTTCCACTATCAAGGCGGTGCGGCAGACGACATCTGGCTCGCCGATCTGAACACCCATAAATTTAAGCAGCTCACGACGAGTTCCAATATCGATACGACACCCGTTTGGTCGGGCGGCGATATCTACTATGTTTCCCAGAGCGAGGGCACGTCGAATCTATTCCAAGTCGACCCTGGATCGAAGTCGATTAAGCAAGTGACGCATTTCGATTTGCCCGTTCGATATCCGGGCTCGGATGACAGTCAGGTGGTCTTCGAGCTTGGACCTGGCTTAGGCGTTTACGACACGAAGACAGGAAAGTCGGAAAGGCTGTCTTTCGATTTAGATTCGGATCATATACATTCTCGGCAGATCAGACTTGGATTAGCGCCGGAAGTTACGCGCGCAGACATCGGCCCTTCGGGCAAGAGGATGGTAGTTGAGGCGCGAGGGCAGATTTGGAGCGTTGCCACCGAGAACGGCGATGCGCGCGTGATCGATAACCATCCGGGATCGCGCGCGATGGGCTCCGCTTGGTCGCCGGACGGAAAGACGATTGCATTCTTGAGCGATCGCGGCGGTGAGTATCAAGTGTGGACCGCGCCGGCCATGGGTGGTGCGGACGCAACAAAGCTCACAACGACTTTGAAGGGTGAGTATTCGCCTCTCACTTGGTCGCCGGACGGAAATTGGCTCGCAACGACGGAGCGAAGCACAGCGATTACGCTGATCAATGCGAAGACGGGCGAGACGAAAGTCGTTGGCATGTCTCCGATGTATTCGTCGTATGACAGCTTTTTCCCAGAGGTGCATTTCAGCGCTGACAGTAAATTGCTCGCCTATACGAGATTAGAGGACAACTGGAACGCGAGCGTTTGGCTTTATGACATCGCGGCGGACAAGTCGGTGATGGTCAGCGATTACAACATCAACTGCTTGAGTTGCACGTTTACACCGGACGGAAAGTATTTTGCTTTTCTGACCGACCGCAACTTTAACCCGACGGGCACTGGTGCGACTCATAACTTCGGCATGGACAACATGACGCAGGTGTCCATGGTGACTTTGTCTCCAGCAACAGCGTCGCCGTTTCTTCCCAAGAACGATGAGGAAGGCGCGGACGCGAAGACTGACGAGAAGAAACCGGATGATGCTGCGGCCAAACCTGCTCCAGACCTGAATGGGATCGAAAGCAGGACGATCAACGTTCCCCTTCCTCCCGCTCGATATCAAAGAATTGTCGCCGCTGATGGGCGGCTGTTTGTTCTTGATCGTACGGGATCACCGACCGGGGGTGGCGGCACAACCCAATTGATCGCGTTTGATTTAGGGAAAGCCAAAGCGACGACGTTGAACGGCGATGTGGACGACATTCGTCCTTCGGCGGATGGGAAGAAGCTGCTCATCATGCATGGCAACACGCCGTGCGTGTTGGATGCGAGCACGGGTCCGTTTGATGGAAACGATGGGGCGGTGTCTCTGGGCGCCTATTCATTGACGCTCGACCCTCGCGCAGAGTGGAATCAAATCTTCAACGAAAGTTGGCGGATTGAGCGCGACTTCTTCTACGACCCAGGCATGCATGGCCTTGATTGGAATGCGGTGAAGCGAGACTATGAGTCTCGGTTGCCGCTGGTCGGCGACCGTAGCGACCTGACGCGTCTCATCAAAGACATGGTGAGCGAGTTAAACGTCGGTCACGAATACGTGATCGATCCAACTCCTGGCGTTCGCCGCACACCGATGGGTTATTTGGGTTGCGACTATGAGCCGGTTTCCGGCGCGGATGCAGTGCGCATCAAGCACATTTTGCGCGGCAACACTTTCTCGCAGGATGAAAGGTCTCCTCTGTTGGATCCGGGTTTGAATGTGCACGAGGGCGATTACATCGTAAGCGTCGCCGGTCAGCCGGTGAAGCGCGATCAAGATATCCAGGCACTACTAATCGGCACACCTGGTCAAGTCGTTGCGCTTGGTGTTAACACGCAGCCCTCGATGGTTGGCGCGCGCGTGATTCGAATTAAGCCGCTCGGGACCGAGGGTGACCTGCGATATTGGGATTGGGTGGAAGGTCGTCGCGAATATGTTCGCACGCACGGTGGCGCGGACCTTGCCTATCTGCATATCAGCGACATGGGCAATCGCGGACTGCAGCAGTTTACGATGGGGCATTTCCCAAATCTGTACAAGAACGGAATCATTTACGATACGCGGGACAACGGCGGCGGGTGGATTTCGTCTCTCCTCTTGCAAGATATTGCGGCGAAGCAAGAGATCTTCTGGCATCCTCGCTATGGCGCGCCGTGGGCGCGTGAGGATTGGGCGCCGATCGGTTATCGTGCCGCGATTTGCAACGAAGGCAACTTCTCGGATGGTGAGCTTTTTGTCGAGACTTGGAAACGACTGAAAGTCGGTCCCGTCATTGGCACGCGCACGGGCGGAGGCGAAGTTGGCAGTGGTGGCGGTTACGGCTTGATCGACCACGGTTCGATTTACGTTTCCAACTACGGCGCTTATTCACCCGAAGGGCAGTGGGTCGTGGAAGGAAAGGGCGCGATGCCGGATGTGGTGGTCGTGCAGGATCCGGAGGCGGTGATGGCCGGTCGCGATCCGCAGCTCGATAAGACAATCGAGATGTTGGAGGCGATGATCAAGAAGAATCCGCCTCGTCAGCCAGCGCCGCCGCCGTTCCCGAACAAGGTGTACAAGAAGAAGTAAGTGGTGGTTAGAAGAGGCGTGTTTCCGCGCTTTCGCTTTCGGAAACGCGCCTCTTCTAACATTCTATTTTTCTTGGGTTCTACGCTCGGACCTTCGCTGCGCTGCGGTCCTGCGCTTCGAACCCGATTTCTTTTCCGGATGCACCTACCCGCACGTTGTTGGAATTAGCCATTCATGGGTTGTGTTGGGAAGAGCCATGAGCTAAAACGAACCACCCTCACCCCGTTCGCTCCGCTCACGGACCTCTCCCAGGGGAGAGGAGCTCTTTGGCTCGCGTGGATTTCAAGTTGAAATACTCGGCACTAGATGTTGTGGCGTGATTGTTGTTTGAATACATGCGGCGGCGGAAGGTGCTTCGGCGATTGGCGTTCTTTTTAGGTTTGCCGTTGGCGAGTCTTGCGTGCGCTTACGGTTGGTACACGCATCGACCGCAACCCGCTGCCATTCACAAAGAGATCTATCGCGGAGTGGTTTACGATCGGATTGCGTTGCAGGAGCCGCGGCGGATGGTCGTGCACCTTGTAACGGTTGACTTGGAGAAAGCCCGTCCAAGGTTTTTTACGACGCCGCCCGTATCGGGATTGAAATATCCGTACAGCGCGCAGGCGGTTTCTACATTTCTGAAGAAACACCAGCTGCAGCTTGCGATTAACGCGGATTTCTTCAAGCCGTATTGGGGGCGCGGGCCGTGGGACTATTATCCGCACTTCGGAGATCCGGTTTATGCGCGCGGTCTTTCCATGCACGAAGGCAGGGTTGTTACGCCATCCAACAGCTATCGACCTTCCATCTATTTCAGCAAGGAGGGCGCGGTGAGCTTTGATTCCGCCGCTCTGACGCCATATGACGCGATATCGGGCGAAGCGATTTACCTGCGTGATGGTCGGTGGGCAATCAAGGAGCCGGACAACAGTTATTGGCGTAACTCTTTGTTTCCCAGGTGCTCAGTTGGGCTATCGCGAGACGGGAAGAAGTTTCTGATGATTGTCATCGATGGTCGACAGCCAGGTTATAGCGAGGGAGCAACTGTCCATGAGATGGCGGATATCGCGATTGCTCATGGCGCGGGGACGATGCTTGATTTGGATGGCGGTGGATCGGAGACCTTGGTGAAAGAAGGCGACCACGGCGAGCCGTATCTGCTAAATTGCCCGATCGACTCTTGGATTCCGAATCGCGAACGTCCCGTTGCGACGCAATTGGGTTTGTGGCTCGATCGGTGAACCCTCTCAAACGTTTCGCGTTTTGAATCTTTCCTTCTCGCGCCTTGGCTTAGAAAAGGAAAGATTCAAAACCCAATATCTATTTTTCTTGGGTTCTACGCTCCGCCTTCACTGCGTTGCGGCGTTCGCTCCGAACCCTTCTTTTTTTATAGCCGAAAAGGGTAAGTGAATTAAAGATTGCTGGGTAAACCCCACAACATCTGGGGTCACGGTCATGTCCGCAGCTGCGGAAATCGGTCATGCTTCTAGTCTGTGCCTTCGCTAAGCAAGATTCCGTTCGATAGCTTGACGCTTGCTGCCGTCGTGGCAGAGCTGAGTGCGTATGCGGGCGGCAAGGTGCAGAAGATTTGGCAGCCCGATGAGCACAGCGTTGCGCTCGGCATCTACAAGGATGGGAAGGAAGCGGTGTTCTATCTGTCCGCGCATCCGGTTTTTGCGCGGGCGCATTTCATTACGCGACGTCCGACCAATATGCAGCCGATGCCCGGTTTAGGTGTTTCACTGCGCGCGCGGGTGGATGGATCACGGTTTGTAAGCGTCGACCAGATGGATTTCGATCGCATCATTGCTTTGAATTTTGAAACGCGAGAAGGGCCGCACAGTTTGGTCGCGGAGTTGATGGGGAAGCACTCCAATCTCATGCTTCTCGATCCGGAGGGGCGGGTGATCGCGGCAGCCAAGTGGGTGGGGCGGTCGAAGAGTAAGCGCCCGATTCAGGCGATGAAGCTTTACGATCCGCCTCCGTTCGAGCGGAAGCCTTCTTTGATGGAAGCGACGGAAGGTGCTGATGTTTCCTTGTATCAGGGAGCATCGCCGTTTCTGCGGAAGCTCATAGGAGCGATGGATGCGCAGGGTGCGATTGATGCTCCAGATGCGATGAATGCGATAAAGGCGATGGATGCGATGAATGCGAGGCAGCCAAGTGCTTTGCAGATGATCCAAACTGTTGTCGCATCGGGAGCGTTTTCGCCGGTGCTAGTAGAGGGGCTGGGCGCGTATCCGATAACTGTTTCCGCGCTTGGCTATGCGGAAGTTCCCAAGTCATCTATTAGCGTTGCGTTGGAGCAGTACTTCGACTTCGCGATTCGTGATGCGGCGATTTCTTCTTTGCGAGAGTCATTGCTTGGGCAGTTGCGTCGTGTGCTGCAAGCGCGCGAGGCCGGACTTCGAGAGTTGTCGCAGGCAGCTGACATGGCGAAGCGGGCTGGGTCGTTCCAGTTGATGGGCGAGTTGTTGCTTGCGTTCGGCTCTTCGATTTCTGAGGGTGCCACTTCTTTTGAAGGGCAAGACTATGAGGGAAACGCTGTGACGATTCCGTTGGACCCGGAGAAGAACTATCTCGAGAACGCAGAACTGCTGTTTGGAAAGGCGAAGCACGCGAAAGCGCGAGAGGGAACGGTTCGTGATCAGATCACGCGGCTGTCTTCGGATCGAGATGATTTGCTTGCGTTCATTTCCCAGATCGAAAGTGCGGAACGGTTGGACCGGTTGCAGGACCTGCGCGATGCGGCGCGCAAGCGTCGGTGGCTGAATGAGCCGGTTTCGTCGGGAAAGAAGAAAGAGGAAAGACCGTTTGAGGGGAATCGAATCCGCGATCTCATCGGTCCGAGCGGATTTACGATTTTGTATGGCGAGAATTCCGAGGCGAACGATTACTTATTGACGCGAGTTGCAAAGCCGAACGACTATTGGCTGCACGTCCGCGGCTCGGCCTCGGCGCATGCGGTGATCGTGACCAACAACCATCCTGAGAAGGTGAGCAAAGAGGTGATCATGTTCGCGGCGAAGATCGTCGTGCAGCACTCACCGAGCAAGCATTCGGGTTACGTTCCGGTCGATTACACACTGCGGAAATATGTCCGCAAGCCTAAAGGGGCGGCGAAAGGTACTGCCCTATATACGCACGAGAAGACAGTGCACGTCGAGGGGTAAGAGGCAACGCGTGGGGGCCACGCAATACCAAATCGTAGCGATTTAGACCTCGAACCTCTCGACGCTCAAAGTGCCGGGATTTGCAGTTGTGTGCGAATGTTCATTACGATATTCGCGCTCCGCGTCCTCCGCGATCGCCAGAAACTCGAGCGTATTTTGCCTCTTACACTCAATGTCCAAGGCGTCGCCAACGCTTGTAAGACCCATGTTGTAAGCGGAACGAAGGTTGGCAAATTCGGTGAGATCAAGCGACCAAAATGGGTTCACTGCGAGGGTCTTGAAGTGGCCTCCATTCTTGATGGGAATTACGGTTGGAACGAACAAGTTAGGTAAGTTGAACGCTGGCAGAAGTCCCTCTGATCTCGGCGTAGACCATATGCGAAGCGCGCTTGGGGCCAAGTAGCAAAACCCTCCTTCTGCCTCATGCTCAAGTGCAACAGCGTCATCGATCGCCTTTCCAATCACAAACCTCTCGTCATGATAGAAGTCCCCATAAGTGACGCAACCCCTATAAATTAGGGCGGGATCGCCCATGGCGCCATGTCTTAGCGCTTCACTAACTTGCGTTGCCACCCGCACTAAATCGACGAGTCGGTAGAGCTCCATTGTTGTAGTGGGAAGCTCAGCATCCTGCAGGCCCGGTGCCAAAGGAGTTTTTACCGCCGACGTAATGAGCACTGAGTCTGAAATAAAAATGGTTGCGCACCGAAACGGGATATTCCCATCACGCCCTGGCTCGACCCCAGTTGCGGACCAGCCTCCCGACCTCAGTTGCTCCATAAGCACCTCAAGTTCATCGCGGGGTGATGCAAGCACCTGGTGGAGTGTCCTAAGACGCTCTACGATTGCAGATGCTTCGTGTCGTTGCCAAATGCCCTTGAAGCCCAGAACGTCTAGGAAACCCACGGCTCCGACTCTGGGGGTCACGACATTTGAGGTTGCGTTACCCATATGCGTCCAATCATATCGCCCTGACGCCGATTCACGTTCCATTGGGTCGGTTCTTGGTTCAAATTTCTTTCCGTAAGCTTTTAGGGGCGCTACAAAGCTTGAAGGGCACTGGCGCGCTCCTTACACTTTGGACTCCCTTCGCGGCGCCACACCCCTCAAATCGTTCGCCTAGTTTTCGCTCTGTAATCGTCTCGCGCTTTTGCGAAAAACTCTGGGTCCTTCCGATACCTTTCGGTGAGCCACCTCACGAAGGCATGGCTGAACTTCTTGCTGGCATGCGATTGCCTCAACGTAAAGTCGTCTCTTTCATCGATCCCATATACGGCGCGTACGCACTGTATCTCGTAGGGCCTAATGCGATTGTCACCCACCGCCTTTGCGACTATCTTTGCCACTTCGATTTGTCTGTATGGCCAAATGGAGTCGACATCGGCGATTCTAACCTGAGGGGCATTGGGGTTCTGCGAGATGCTCACCTTCGCGCCACCTTCATCAATCTTCCCAGAGATGACGCCCACCTGCCCAGTTGAGGGGACACCGGCTACAAGTTTGCGAAGGCCAGAGAGCAACTCTTTCCGCACGTCCTTCATCATGCGTTCGATGGCGCGAGGCAGATCATGGGCATCGGCGGGTTCGCTCTTCGCGCCATGGCGAAAATAAATAGTCCCGGCTCCAAAGACGGCCTTGTCTTTGCCATCGGCGGTTCTGTAAGACCCCTGCTTGCTAAATACGATAGGCGGTCTCGAAACTCCGATCAGCATTAGAGCGACTTCGCGCTTGCCCTTCCTGCGGCTCTTTATCTCAAATTCTGCGAACTGGGCACCTGTGTATCTGTTTATGCGGTTCGTTATGTCAGCGGGGTCAATCTTTAGAATTTCGGTAACAGGACGGCCCGTAGGACGTCCATTGTCGTCAACACCGAACAAGATGCCCCCTCCGCCTGTGTTTGTCATCGCGACGATATCCTTGATGATTGAACACCACGTGTAGTCGTCATCGAGCGAACCAAGATCCTTAAACTCGACCTTGGAGGATTCCCGAGCTGCATTCAGCAGCTCTTCCTCGGTCAATGGCCACAGCCGCATATGTATCCATTTAGGATACAGCCGCTTGCGCAACGCTGCATGTTCCCATGGCCCAGTGCGCAAGCATGAACTCTAATTTCCAAACCCAGAATACTGCCGCGTGCCGCGGTTGAAGATAAGTTTTCCTAGGGCGAGGAAGAAGAGGATCCAGAGGATTTGGATTCCGAGTCCTTGCAGAACTTCTCGATTGGAGAGTTCGCCCATCAGAATTTGGGTCGGAAACGAAATCATGTAGCGGAAGTGGGTGAACTGCGCGACGGGGAGAATCCAGAAGGGAAGGGCGGAAATAGGAATGAGGCGGCCCGACAGAAACATCTCGGGCAGATAGTAAAGACGTAGCGTGCTCATGAACTCGGTGGTCCAGAGCGCGGTGAGAGCCATACAAAACGCAGCGACGTAACTCAGAAACTGCGCGAGTATCACGCTTACAAAAAACGCGGCGCTCAAGTGCATGGGCGACATTCCGACGTTTCGATAGATCAAGAACACGAGCAGCCCCATCGGCAGAAACATGACGAGCTTTGCTACTCGCCAAGATAGGTTTCGCGCCAAGTTCATGCGGAAGTAGTGGATGGGGCGGAGAAGATGCGAGCTGAAATCGCCTTCGCGGATGTCCCATGCTATGTCCCACATCAGGTGGCACGTGATGAATTGGCTGAGCACCATCGAGCCGATGTAGTAGGTGATGAGGTCGGGGCGCGTCATGCCGGCGACGAGTTGTCCTGGTGCGGCGGTGGCCAGCCAGACCGCAGGAAGGATCATCGCGGTCTGGGCGTCGGCGAGGACCCAGAGGAAACTTGCGGCGGGATACGCGAAGCACTCCTTGAGATAGATCGCGAACACGGCGCGGAGTTTGCGCAGCGGGGTGCGGACGTTGAGAGCGGTGGTGGTTGCCAATGAATTCGCGCTCAAGTTATTCTCCGCTAGAGTTTCGAAATCCCAACCTACCACAACGGCACAACGACACAACGATACACAACGCCGTTCGTGCACCACATTTGAATTCGAAAACACAGAGGCACAGAGGTCACACAGAGCCACAGGTTCGTCGGAATGACAAGGGCACCGTTGATCATCGCCTGGAAGGCGATGCTACATGCGAAAACGATTTACACTCGAAGGCGACCCTACTTGGTCATGTACGCTTGCAGGGCGCTGCTGACTTGCTCAGTCGCAAGGGGTTTCTCGTTTTTACCTAGGATGTAGAACGCGGCGGCGCCGCTGCCCGCCCATTGTCCAACGCGCGCGGCGACGATGTTCCAACCCTGCTCGGCAATAAAGCGTGATAGTCGATAGGCCATACCTCGTCCGCGCGCGGCGCGGACTTCCAACACGCCAGGGTTGCCTTCAATATAGTTGTGACTGAACACGCGTTGCTGCATGAACGGGTCTTTGCCTTTTTCAAGGAGAAGGGATTCGACGGTTTGATCGCCCTTTAGCACCGCCATCATTGCGGCGGAAATCTGTCGGCACGTTGCAGGTGGGACTGGCTTTCCATTGAGACTTACGGTGAAGACGTCAAGCGCCACAGGTTTTTCTGTGCGTGTGGTGGAGGCGCGAATGCCTTCGATAGATAAACCGAGCGCGTAAAACACGGCGAGCATCTTGCTCAATAGTCCGGGCGCATCGGGAGCGCAGACTGTTACTTCGGTGGCCGATAGCTCGGGCATTGGATTGAATTCGACGGTCGGTTGTCCGTCTACTGCTTTGCGGAAGTATTCAAGGTGAAGCCGCGCGATCTCGGGCGTGGCGTTGGTCAGATAATGGGCGGGGAGACTGCCGACAAAAGCAGCGATTTCATTTTCATCGATATCGCTTTTGGCAAGTTGACGGATTAGGCGCTGACGGTACATGCCGGAGTCGGGCGTGGCCGCAATTTCGCCTTCCAAGCTGTTAAGAGTCCGGCTGTAGAGCTCGCGGATGAAGGCATCTTGCGAAGCGGTCCACGTGCCAGGCGCGACGGCATTGATGTCGGCCCAAGTGAGAAGAGTCAGCGCGCTCAACTTCTCCGCGTCGCCGACTATGTTGGCAAACTCAGTGATGGTCGCGGGGTTTTGGATGTCGCGAATGCGAACGAATCGCGCCATTGTTAGATGTTCGCGCACGAGCCAACTGACAAATTCGGTGTCCCGCGGACTGAGATCCCATCGCTCGCAAACGCGTTGCGCCATTTGCGCACCAGCCTCACTATGCGGTTGGGTCGCATCGATCTTTCCCGCGTCGTGGAGAAGGGCGGCCAGATAGAGCAACCGCACGTTCAACAAAGCGCCTTTGATCTGTCCGAGAAAATCTTGCGGATTGAGCTCGTCGAGAAAACGTATCACGCGGAGCGTGTGCTCGAAAACTGTGTAGCGATGGATAGAATCGTCAGGGAGCAGTGAACGACACGCAGTTAGCTCGGGTAACAGCTTTTGCAGCAATCCGCATCGATCGAGATTGCGAAGAACCTTTTCGCCCGATGCTATAGCGTGCAATGCGGGCGGCCCGGAAGTTGTACTGCCGACTGCGAATGAAACATCGGGGACATTGAGGGCCAGTTGGGTGGCAAGGGCAATGCCGACAGATGCTTCGCCTGGATCTGCTCCGGGATTGACACGCGCTTCGCCGCGCAACGCGGAGACGCCGGTTGAAAGTTGATAACGCGATTCTTTCAACCGTTCAAGCGCGCGCTGGTACTCAGCGTGGAGAAGTCCCATCGATTTGGTGATAGGTTGCATCCACTCGTGTGGCTCAAGACATAGCAGATCCGAGATCTCCGCCTGCCGCTGTCTTGTTAGACTATCGTTGGCGCGCTTGGAGACGAAGTGCAACAAATTGCGCGCGCGCAAAACGTTGTCGTATTCCTGGCCCGGCTTGATCCGTCGTTCGCCGATCGCCATACCGATCCAATTGGCGGCGTGAAAACTTCTTAAGCCACCCGCGCCTTCTTTGAGGTGTGGTTCGGTCACGAGTGGGGTGTCGTGATGCTTTGTTGCCATCGCAACTCGCTCCTCGACCTTAGCGACGAGGAAGTCGCCGACAGGGAAGTTCTCCCACACCGCGTCGTCTAGAGCTCGCAAGATATCCGGTCGTCCGGCGATCAGTCGGGCATCCAACAAGCCAGTGCGCGTTCGGGCATCGAGGCCCGGAGCGTCGGCAATCAGACGGAACGCCCAGCCAACATCGATCTTAAGTGTCGTGCCAAACGCGGCATGGATGTCTTGGTAGATTCGATGAACAAGGCGATCAACCGCGGGCGAGCCATCATCCAATGGCACAAGTGTGATGTCGATGTCAGAAAAGGGCGCCATTTCGCGGCGACCGTAACCGCCAGTGGCGATCAATGCGACAGGAGTTTCGGGCTCGTCGGCGATTGCTGCTTGATAAATGGCTCGCACAGCACGGTCGCAAAGGTCGGAGTGCTCTTGACACCAAGTGATGCCGCGCTCATAGCAGGGAAGCTGTTCAAAAAGACGCTCGCGTTCGGCGGCGATTTGTTCGATCGTCGACGCAAGCTCGGCTTTCATTTGAATTCTATTGTGTAGTGCCGAGGCTCGTTGCTAACGATCTGATAGAGGATTTGTTTCGCACGCGTATCCAAATACACGCAAAGCGGGCCAATCACAACTGTACCAACAAGTCCTCCAATCAGCAGGGTCATCCCAAATGTCCGTAGTGCATGTCCAAGCACAAATGGCGTGCGCACACGGCGGACAAATGCCCACATCGGCGCGGCAAGCAGCACCATCGTAAATACGAGGGCGGCAAGTCCAATGAGAATAAGCGCTAACTGTCCGCCGACGACGTCTGAGCTTTGCTGAAGGATCGAAGGAAGGAGGAGTTTTGCGGGCGTGCTCAGGGCGGCGATGCAACTCACGACCGCGAACATGAACATCATGGAAAGCGCGGAGACAACGATCGTAAACGTCGTACCAAGATCCGAGGGCAATCGGGACCGCTCATTCTTTGGTGTAAACATCAGAAGCATCGAGCAAAGAAGCACCACCAAACCGGCAAGAGGTGGCAGAGCAAGCCAGATCACGGCAAGTCCGAGTACGAGACCCAGCGCAATTGTTGGCAGCCATTTAAACGAAGCATGATCAAGCGAATATCTAAGGGCGTAGATTCCGAGTGGCCAGGCAATCGCACCGAGAATGGCGACGATTAAGAGCGCGTCAGGCAATGTCGCTGTAACAATCGATTCGGTCGAGATGCGAGCCGCATTCTGACTCGGACGAAACTGTTGGGTGACGACCAGTTCGCTGTCGATGTGTGAAAACCTTGCAGCAGCTTCGAGAGCTTTTGCGTTTTCGCCCACTTTGTTAAGCGCGTCGTAAAATTTCCCTCGTTCGCCTTCGCGTATGGCCCGGAATTTTTTGTTGTCGATTAGGGGTGGGGAATGGGGAGGCTGTACCGTGAGATCGGAAAGGGAACTTGCGTAGCTTAGGATCTCTACCGACTGAGCGCCATCTGCCATTCTCCAGGCATTGAGGAGAGTTGCAAACCGAAACTGTAGATCAGGCTTACTAGATTGGCCGGTTGTGTCAATTGCACGCTTCGCGTAGTCGACGATGGCAGCGCCCACCGCGAACCTCCGCTCATAGTAGAGCCCCGCGAAATGCCAAGCCAGCGGCGTCTTTATTTTCTGTGCTTCTTCCGCTTCATCGAGCAATCGCGCGGCTTGATAGTCTCGCCACGTGTGGCACATCGAAGCATCCAACCATGCTTTTTTTGCTGCATCCGTGTCGCCCAGTTCGTTGTAGAACACGGCCTCCATCTGGGGCCAAAAGGCGTTGTCGAACTGAGGCGGGTTAGTCCCTCGTTGGGCGGAGCGCGCAATACGCAATAAACTTTGCAGCTCTTCGGTGGTGAGTTTCTTTCCGCTGAGAATCCGAGCTGCGCCCATCTCCATCCAAAGGCTTGCTTCGGCGGTGCTGGTGGGAGCAGCCATGGGTCCGGTGCCCGCTCCGGAAACAGATCGGATACGTGCTGCCTCCACGGGATGAGGAACCAAGCCCGTCATATACGGCCGGGAATCCGGATGAAGAAAAAGGGTTAAACACGCCGCTATCACGCCGCTCAATAAAGCGCGTGTTAGCGGGGACATTGACTAGCGGTTCCGCTCTGGAAGCAAGATGAGGTTTCTTGTCGTTGCGGCCGGATCTTCGTTGTAACGAACGGCGCCTTGGCTCTGGGTCTTGGTCCAGCTTATTGGCGATCTCATGATCAACTGCAAGGATGCAATGACAGCGAGACCGGCTACCGCTGCTCCAGCCAGGATAGGCGACCAATAGCTGATTGCGACCTTGTGTCGTGGACGTCGAAGTTGGCGAAGAACCTTCTCGTCAAAGTTCTCGCTGATCTCCGGCTCGATGGCGGCTGCGCTCAGCAAGTTCATCGCGTTAACGCCCTGCTGTTCGTACCGCATGCAGGCGAAGCACACTTCGCGGTGCTTTCGATAGAATTCGTTCTCGTTTGGACGAAGCTCGCGGTCGAACCTTTCAATCGCCAGGTATCTGAATTTTCCGCAACCGAAAAGTCTGAAATTCATTCGCCCACCGCCTCGATCCAGAGTTTGCGGAATCGCTCACGTGCCGTGTGAAGGCGGGATCGAACGGTGCCGATCGGCACTTTCATGGAATCCGCGACCTCTTCGTAACTGAGCTGTTCCATTTCTCTCAGCACTAGTGTGGTACGCAAATCGGCCGGAAGCTGCGCCAGGAGCTTCTCAATCAGGACCTTATTCTCAATGGCGCCGCCTTCGCAGGGCGAGATCTTATCGAATTCGGCGATCTCCGCTCTCTTGAGTCGAAGACGATCCATACAAAGCCGAACACAAATTCGATAGAGATAGCCGGAGAATGCGCGGTCGTCTCGCAGCTTGTGAAGTTCTCGGAAAGCCTTGAGGAAAGATTCTTGCGCAACGTCTTCTGCTTCGTGGCGGTCTCGGAGAAGATTTGAAGCGGTGCGGATCAGCCTGGTGCGGTGCCGGCCGATGAGAAAACCGAGAGCGGTCTCGTCACCTTTGCGGCATCGAACGACCCACTGCCGTTCTTGGGCAGCCGGATCGACAACCGAACCTACGTAACTCTGCGCGTCGATCATTGACGAAGCCGCTAGTGCCATCCTATTTTACACGACGTGGGACCTTTGCCCTAAAGTTCATTTGAACCTTTATCGACGGTACACTCGATTGACATGCCCGGGCCATGGCTGGCGATTTCTGCGGCAATTCTCTTTACGCCTCACCGGGGTGTTTCTGCTTCAATTCAGGCGGCTGTTAAGCAGACTTACGGGGACCTTGTGGTCGAGGCGAAGTCGGCGACCTTCACGGAAGATGTCGTGACGTTCAGGGATGGGGTCAAGGCGACCTTTTCAGGTGAGGTGCTTACCGCCGACTCCTTGGTGTTGCGGCCCAAGGATCAAACCGGTGAAGCGGCCGGCCACGTTTTGCTTCTGGATCCGGCTGGCACTTTGTCAGCGGACGATCTCAAGTTCTCCTGGAAGGCGAAGGGGAAGGGCGAGAACATAGGGTCTGCGAGCAAGATCCATCTCGATCTGGCGGGCGTGGTTATGGATGCGGAGAAGGCGGAAACTATTCCGGGGGATCCGCCTACGATTGTGTTCACGAATGTCGTTGGCACGAGCTGTGGCCGAGAAAAACCGCCTGTCTATTTGATTCACGCCCCCAAAATCGAATTTCATCCGGGGAAGGAAGGGATCATTCGTCATCCCATCCTTTATTTGTTTGGCAAGCGGATTCTCACTTTGCCTAGTCAACGTTTTTCTTTGGATCCTCGCATTCACGGCATTCCGCTGCCGGGAATTACCTACAGCAAGGACAAAGTTGGATTAGTCTGGGCGCCGAGCATCCTCATTGATAGGCAGACCGCGTTGGACGTAAATGTGAAATCTTTGAAGGGCGAGATCTTCACGGGGAACGCGTACGCCAGCCGCAGCTACTTGTCGGCCGATTCTGCGACTTCTCTGATCCAACCGCACTCGGATTTGGCGGAGAGATTTGGCAGCAGTTACTTCGACAATATCAAAGTGGAGACGCCACTGTCGGGAGCGAAAAGTTTAAGATCGCGTCGTGACACACTGGCGATAGGCACATCCTGGAATAGTCGCTCGATAAACGACCCATCACATTCGATTTACTCGAAGATGTTAGAGGGCGTGTACGAGATGGGCGGACCGATTGGCGACGATTGGGGTTACCAATATTCGTTTAGGCTTCAAGACATACGTCGAAACGATGAGCCATTTCACGGCCGCGCCGTGGGGCAGGGATCCATCGGTCCGTCGCCTCGCCGGCTTGGTCAGAACTTATTGCTGGTCCCGAGGTTGGATGCTGCGGCTTACATGGGTACGACGACTTTTGGTTGGGCGCGTGCGGAGGCTGGCATCGCGTTCAATCCCAAGAAGTGGTTTACGCTAGGCGTGGGTTACGGCCACGGAGAAGAATTTGGAACGCCCATGTTTCCTGCCGACAAGTTGCTGATTAGGGATGAGGGCATGGCTCGTTTGGATTTGGATTTTGGCCCCACGAAAATGTCGATCCTGGAGAGGCGCGATTTCGATCGCGACCGATGGTATCGAGAATATAAGGCGAGCCAAGTCATGGGGTGCATGGAGGCGTTCGTCGTCGCCCGGCAGTTTCCGCGCTCTTACCGTTTGGGCTTAACCTTACGGCTTGACGACTTCTTCAAGATCCTAAGATCACGAAAAATGGAATTTGGAAATGCGGCTCCTGCCAAAGCACCCGCCGCGCCGATGGATCATGCCGCACATCCTTAACGAAGCGGAATGCCGCAGCTTGGATATCTCGACCAAACGAGAGTGGCTGCTCACAAACGGACTTGGTGGATTTGCCTCGGGTACCGCAAGTGGCATTAACACGCGGCGGTATCACGGTCTTCTTGTTGCAGCAACTCAACCGCCGACGGGCAGGGAAGTTTTACTTGCGGCAATAGATGCGTTTGTCGGCGATGGTGACGAGCGGTTTGGAATCTCCTCGAATCAATATCCCGGCGCGATTTACCCGGAAGGTTTTCTCTATCTGCGAGAGTTTTCTGCCGGTCGAGTAGCGACATGGAAGTATCGGGCAAATCAATTAAACATCGAAAAGCGAGTTGAGATGATCCGCGGTGAAAACGCGGTTCGGATTACATTTATTAATACGGGCGATGAAGCGTTCGATCTACAGCTTCGCCCATTAATTTGTCATAAGCCGTATCACGAGAACTTTCGGGAGCAGGGCGGTTATCCTGCGCAGATCAGTTTTCAATCCAATGTGACGGTCGTAACTCATCGCGATCTGCAACTTCAGATTGCGCACGATGGTGCGATTCGACAACCGGTGCAAGGTTGGTACTACCGCTTTGAACACGCGCGCGAGAGTGAGCGAGGATTGGATTCGCGCGATGACTTGTATTGTCCCTGCGAACTCACTTACCATTTGCAGGCGCGAGAATCCGCGACGATTACCGCGTCGTTGGGTGATTTCTCAAATGCCTCTTCAAATCCGAATTTGAGTGATGAAGCGGTTGATCTATTGTCCGAGCTGAAGGAAGCGGCGAGACAATTCATCGTGGAGACTCCAAAGCGCGCGACGATCATCGCCGGATATCCGTGGTTTACAGACTGGGGGAGAGACACGATGATTTCTCTTCCCGGAATCTGCCTACATACCGGCCGCGTGGATTTGGCGCGACGCATCCTGCGCGACTTTGGATCGCAAACATTTCACGGGCTGATACCAAACCGCTTTGTCGAGGAAGGCGAGACGGCCGACTACAACACAGTGGATGCAACGCTGTGGTATGCGAACGCAATCTACGAGACTTTGCTAGCCGAGTGGGATGCAGCATTCGCTTCTGAAATGTTGGAAGTGCTCAAGCAGGTCTATGCATGGCACAAAGCGGGAACTCTCTACGGCATTCGCGTGGATCCAAGCGATGGCCTGCTCACGCAGGGAGAGCGCGGCGTACAGCTCACGTGGATGGATGCAAAAGTGGGTGACTGGGTTGTCACTCCTCGTCACGGCAAGCCGGTGGAGATCAACGGCCTTTGGGTCAACATGCTGCGAATAATTGAATGGATCTGCAAGAAACTTGGCGTTGATGGAAGTGAATATGCGAGCGCGGCGGATAAAGCGGAGCTTTCGTTTGATCTGAAGTTTTTCTATGAACCACGTGGCCATTACGCCGACACCATCGACCCGCTCGACGTGAGCTTGCGTCCGAACCAAGTGATTGCGATGTCGTTGCCGTTTGGTCCAGCGCGAGGAGATAGGGCTATGCGCGCGCTTGACGTTGTTACGCGCGAATTGCTAACTCCCTTTGGATTGAGAACGCTCGGTCCCAAGGAGAGCGGTTACAAGGGACGCTTCGAAGGCCCACTTCCACACCTCGATGCGGCCTATCATCAGGGAACGGTTTGGCCATGGTTGTTAGGGCCGTACATTTCTGCGCTGATTCAAGTTAAGGGAGATGTGGCCAGTGCCAAGGAGGCCTTGCGCGCTGTACCTGAAATGCTCAACGCCTACGGTATCGGAGGAATCGCGGAAGTCTATGACGGCGATTCACCGCAACGTGCCAACGGTTGTCCATGGCAGGCCTGGAGCGTGGGAGAGATGCTGCGCGCCCTCAGCGCATCTATGGGTAAGGGACCTGCAACTGCCGATCAAATTGAGCTCGGACCGAAGGCTTGTTAATTACGATTATCGTGTAAACGCCAAGTGCCGTGCCTAGCGGCATATGCAAACAGTTGAGACACGCGCTGACCATCACAAGGGTCCAATTCCTTCGCTCGCGTATGCATTTTCCTGAGTAGACCGCAATGCCTCCAAGCGCCCACAGAATGATCATCACGATAATCCCAACCACAAGGAAAATCGATCCAAATGCTGGAGGGATGGCGTCGGGTCGCGTGGCAGCGCCGGGTCCGGAGCGAGTGGTCGTCGCGAACGATGAAAACATCACGCCCATGAAGGCGAAATAAGCCACCACAAAGATCGATCCCACAAAGATCAAAGCGCCATAGATGGTCTTGAGGATGGCGAGAATTCTAAGCTGGTCCGCTTCCTGCGAAGCCTGATACTCCTCAACCGTCATTGGCCTGTTAACAGGCGGGATCTCCATGCTGTTTATCATGCAACACAAATAAATAAGGGCAAATCCAAATTGCTGGATTTGCCCTTATTTGCGCTTCGTTAACGAGTTAGAGAGTGCCGCGCAAAGCTTGTTCTCGCTCAATCGCTTCGAACAGTGCCTTGAAGTTGCCCTTGCCGAAGCTCTTCGCGCCCTTGCGGTGGATAATTTCGTAGAACAAGGTCGGCCTATCTGTCACTGGCTTGGAGAAGATCTGCAGCAGATATCCTTCATCGTCCCGGTCTACTAGAATTCCGAGAGCAGCGAGTTCGTCGATGTCCTCATCGATCTTTCCAACCCTATCCGGAAGCATGTCGTAATAGCTGCGTGGCGCTTTCAGGAATTCTAGTCCGCGCGCCGTTAGGCGTGAGACGGTGTGGATGATATCGTCCGTTCGCAATGCAACGTGCTGCACACCGGGGCCGCCGAAAAATTCTAGATACTCATCGATCTGCGATTTCTTCTTGCCCTCTGCAGGCTCGTTGATAGGGAACTTCACGCGACCGTTTCCGCTCGACATAACTTTCGACATCAGCGACGTGAACTCGGTCGAGATATCTTTATCGTCGAACGAGATCATGTTCTTAAAGCCGAGAACATCCTCGTACCATTTCACCCAATAGTTCATCTTTCCGAGTTCGACGTTGCCAACACAGTGATCAACTTCAACTATTCCGATTGGATCGCCCGGTTGATTTTCTTTTCTGAATTGGGGAAGGAAGTGTCCTTTATATTTGTCACGGTTCATCAAAGAGTGGATCGTGTTTCCGTAGATCTTGATGCCCGCCATTCGTACGGTACCGTTCTCATCTTCCAACGTATGCGGTTCATAGGCTGATTCGGCGCCGCGACCAACAGCTGCTTTGTATGCGGCATCCACATCATCGACTTCGAAGCAGATGTCTTGTACGAAGTCACCGTGCTCGCAAATCAGCGGCGCCATCGGATGGCCAGGTCTGATGGGTGCACTGAACACAAGGCGCAGGTCGCCTTGCTCGCAAAGCCAATCGACTTGGTCCTTGCTTCCGGTTTCTAGTCCTCGAAACCCAACGATGCTGAAGCCAAAAACGTGCTGGTAATAGTACGCGGACTGGCGAGCGTTGTTGACGTAGTGGCGGATGTGGTCAATTCGGCGAATCGGAAAGATGTCGGTCATCTAAGCTGTCCTCTCCTTGGTTTGGCTTCGATTATACAGACGCCGCTAGCCTGAAATGAGCTTAATTTGCCCCCACTTTTGCCAGCAGGTAAGGCTCAGGCTCCCTTGAACCGATACTTACCCTAGGGAAAGGGCTCGTTCCGAGGGGGCGTGCCCGCGCGTGTTCATGGACCGGACGCAGGCTCAATCTGACTTCAAGAATTCAACGCACAGGGGGCACTGTGCTTCCTGATCGGTCCAACATCATCGTTCCTCCCAGTTCCAAGAGGGAGCGCGTCGCCGACGCAGTGAAGCGAATCGCTTCCGACGTTGCCGCGGTGCGAAGCATCCTCACCATTGCAATCTTCGGTCTTGTCGCGACTGGGCTTGTGAGTTACAGCGTTTACGCGCGCGCGCACGCGGATGCAAGCACCTTCTTCAGACAACGCGCCGAGCGACTCGACCTCAGCATGTCGGAAAGATTTCGACACTACGAAACCGTGCTTCGAGGTGCGCGTGGTGTGTGGGCGGCAAACGATAACCTGAGCCAAACCCAATTCCGAAATTTCTACAACCTCATTACATCCGACGAAACTGACTCCAGCATCATGGCGATGGGCTTCGCCGTAAAGGCCGAAGCAAATGGCAGGAAGACCGCTCGAGTCACTCTTGTCGAAAAAGGGCTGGCCGCGAAGGCGATGCTCAGGACTGACCTGGCTGCAGACAAGGTCATGAATCGAGCGCTGATCCAGGCAAGTCAGACCGGAAGACTTGCAACGGTCACGATAACCCCTAACTGGCTTAAGAAGTTTGGTGGTTCGTATCTGTTGATCGTCCTGCCTCCAAGCCACAGCAACGCAAAGTTGCGTCGCAACCCAGACGCCTATCCATTTCTCATTCTCGATGTCCGTAGGCTGATGGGAGGACTTGTTAAGTCCAACAACGATTTAAGTTTGCAGGTGTTTCTAAGAAGCGCTAATCGAACGGGCGAGCCCATCTATTACTATCCAATTCCTGAAGACCTGCATGGTGACGTCATCAAGGATTGGCGACCCGTGGACGCACTCAATCGAGCGCTAGAAGCGAAAATATTTGCATCTCCCGAACGATTAGCTCACAGTGACCAGCAATCATTTCTCGCATTTCTCGGTGGCTTGCTCCTAAGCGCCCTCATGGCTTCGATCGTTTGGAGCCTTCAGACGACGCGACATCGCGCGATGAAACTTGCGAAGACGATGACGGCAAGCCTTAGAGAGCGAGAACGCGAAGCAAGCAAACTGGCCCTCATCGCAAAGTTAACCGATAACGCGGTGATTGTTTGTAATCCCGACGGGGCAATCGAATGGACGAACGATGCACTCAACAGGTTGACCGGCTTCGCCGCTGACACGATTCTTGGCCGGCCGTTCATTTCATTGCTTGAAGAGAATGAATCGACGCGGCACGCCATCGACGATGTCAAGGCGCAACTGCTTAACTTTGAGCCGTTCTCATGCGAAGCAAGGTTCAAGCACTCGAAGGGCAGACCTTTGTGGATGGTCATCAATGGAACTCCTGCTTTCGGTCCTGATGGAAAGTTGGAACAGTTCCTGGCCGTCTGTAACGACGTTACGGAGCAAAAACTGGCACGTCAAGAAATCGAAGCGCTTGCAAAGCTTGCCGAAGAAAGCCCCAACCCTGCACTGCGTATCGACGCTTCCGGGCAGATCACTTATGCAAACAGCGCGGCTGCCGCGCTTGTCTCCGTCGACCTGGAATTGGTTGGTACTTGGAAGAAGCATTGCAAAGAGTGCTTGAGCGATGGATCCCGCCGCGAGATGGAGTTGGACTGCTCCAATCGTACTTGGATCATGAGCTTCGTCCCCGCGGTGGAAGAGGCCTACGTAAACATTTACAACCGAGATATCACAGAGCGAGTTCGCGCTGAAAGAGAGTTGGTGCGCGCCCGTGAAAAGGCGATTGAGGCCTCTCGATTGAAATCTGAATTTCTCGCCAACATGTCTCACGAAATCCGAACGCCGATGAACGGCGTGCTTGGAATGGTTGGATTGTTGTTGGACACCGACATGTCTGAGCAGCAGCGGGATTACGCGCAGACTATTCTCAGCAGTGCGGATTCGTTGCTCGTTATCATCAATGACATTCTCGACTTCTCGAAAATCGAAGCAGGCAAGCTGATGATCGAGCAAGTCGACCTCGATATTCGGCGCCTTGTGGAGGAAACGGTCGAAGCATTCTCCGCAACCGCGTTCGGCAAGGGCATCGAACTCGTCGCCGATATTTCGCCAACGATAAACAACGCGATGTCGGGTGACCCGATCCGAATCAAGCAGATCTTGCTCAACCTTTTGTCAAACGCGATCAAGTTTACGGAGCGAGGTCATGTCGTGGTCTCAGCTCGAACCGAGCAACTCCGAAGAGATGCAATCGATTTCCATCTCAGCGTAGAGGACTCCGGAATCGGTATCCCCGAGCATCGAAAGAATGCAATTTTCGAAAGCTTTACCCAGGCCGACGGTAGCACGACTCGAAAATACGGAGGCACTGGTCTCGGTCTCGCCATCTCGCAACAACTCGTTGCACTTATGCGTGGTCGCGTAGAAGTGGAGAGCGTTGTTGGCAAAGGATCGAAGTTCACAGTTCGGCTGCCGCTACAAACTAAAGACGTCTTCTCTGAACAAACGAGCCATCGAGACCGGTTTAAGGGCACAACCGTTGACGTGCTCGTTAACGAAGAAAGAGTGGGCGAGTCCGTCATTCGACTGCTCGAATATTGGGGCTGCGAAATTCGCAAGATCACTACGTTTGAAGGATTTAGTAGCGACCCCGATCACATTCTCGTTGCGGAAGCAAGCGCGGTTTCTGATCCGGCAATCCTTCGCAATCCAAAGACTATCCTTCTCTGTCGACCCGGCGCACAGCCATCGGATATCAGCAAATTTGGAGCGATTGTTCCAAAACCGGTTCGTGCCGGCGCATTGAGGCTCGCAATTGTTGCGGCGAAGGGAATGTTGTCGGAGGGCGACGCTCACGCCGCGAAGACCGCTCAACTCGCCGACTCTATGGGATTGCGAGTGCTCGTAGCGGAAGACAACCCTGTCAACCAGAAGGTCGCCGGCAAGATTTTGGAAAAGCTTGGCTGCGAAGTTATGGTCGTGTCGGACGGCAAGCAGGCAGTGGAAGCAGTATTCGAAAGGCCATTCGATCTCGTGCTGATGGACGTGCAGATGCCGGTGCTGGATGGATTGCAGGCGACAAGAGATATTCGTGCCAAAGAAAAGGAAACCGGTCGCCGCACCCGCATTGTTGCTCTCACTGCGAACGCAATGCAAGGCGACGAGGACCGGTGTCTTGCCGCGGGAATGGATGGCTATCTGACCAAGCCTTTAAGGGCAGAAAAACTCCAAGAAGCCGTCCAACAGGTTGTCGACCTTCAGGACAGGCCACGGCGCGACGCCGCCTAAGCGACAGTCACACTGGGCCCGCCAACAACTTGGCGATTCGAACGTACATTCAAGGCGTAGGCCTTTTTCTTTCCTGCCGAGCGGGCGGGGGATAATGGCTTTTGGCTGTCTGCCCATGAAGAGAACCCAACGTTTCTTCCTCCGAGGTTCGGCTAAGAAAGTCGTTCCTTTCATCATTATTGGTGTCTTCGTCCTTTGCGGTTTCGGCACGTTCGCGTTCAGCGCCTTTAAGAAAGCGATGATGGCCGCGATGGCTAAGGATACGGGCGCAACCGTAACCCGAGGCGATGTCGTGAACACGGTTGTTGAAACGGGCACGGTAGACGCGGTCAAGACCGTCGAGGTCAAGAGCCGAGTGTCCGGACGGCTCGCCCAACTTCTCGTTGATGAGGGCGACCAAGTTACGCAGGGTCAGCTCATTGGGGTGATCGATCCGTTGGAGACCAAGCTCTTAGTTGAGCAGAATCGTGCGCAACTTTCTGGCGCAGTGAGCTCTGTTCAAAAGCAAGCCTTGGAAATCGAGCAGCGGCAGATGACGGCGCGTGCCGATTACGAACAGGCCAAACAAAGACTCGTGCAGATGCAGGCTGAGAACAAGGCGCAGCCATCTCTTACTCGTGCATCGATTGCACAAGCACAGGCGAACTACAACTCTGCGGTCGAAGCTCGCGATCGCTTGAAGGTTTCGACGCAGCCAAATCAACGCGTTTCAATCGATGCCGCGCGAGTACAAGCGAAAGCGAATTACGATCTTGCCGTCAGCGAGTTGAATCGCCAGAAGGATTTGTTCGGCAAGGGTTACACGGCAGGACGATCGGTTGAGAATGCGCAGCAGCAAGTCGATGTAACAAAGGCTCAGCTCGATATTGCTGAGGACAATGTCGCCCGACTTTCATCGCAACAGAATTCTGAAATTTCTACCGCGAATGATCAGGTGCGTCAAGCAAAAGCTGCTCTGGATTCCGCACAGGCAAATTCGATTCAAGATGTGACCAAGCGACAGGCGTATCTTTCTGCGCAGCAGGATTTGGCTAAGGCGAAGGCGGCTTTGGAAGATGTCGCCATCATGCGGAAAGCGAAGGACTCAAGCCAGTCAACCGTCGATCAGCTTTCAAGCGTTGTGAACGACGCGGAAAGACAATTGCGCGAAACGGAAATTCGAGCTCCTATCTCGGGAGTCGTGAGCAAGCGACTCATGCAGGAAGGTGAGCTCGTGGCGAGCCTTAGCTCCTTCAGCAGCGGATCGCCCATTGTCGATATCGAAGATCGACGACAGATGAGAGTCAAGCTCAATGTCAACGAGATCGACGTCGCGAAGTTGACGGTGAACATGCCCGCAGATATCACGGTTGATGCGTTGCCCACGAAGAAACTGCACGGCGTCGTCAAGAAGATTTCGCCCTCGAGCAACGCTGCATCGGCCGGTGAGACAGTCGTGAAGTATCAGGTTGAGATTTACGTCACTGATGCTCCCGATGATTTGCGGACGGGCATGTCGGCCAAGTGTTCGATGATCGTGCAGAAGAAGACGAATGTTCTTCAATTGCCAATCGAATACGTCGCGAAGGAAGGCGATCAGCACTATGTGGAGCTTCCGCTCGACAAGCTAAAGAATCCTAAAGCTAAGCCAACCCGCGTGAACATCGTTACAGGTGCGGAAACGGGGTCGAACATCGAAATCATTTCCGGAATTAGTGAAGGAACGAAAGTGCAGAAGCCGGCATTTAACGGTCCGGAGCGAAAGGGAATGATGCAAGCCGGCGGCGATGGAGACGGCGGCGGTTAGCAGTGACGCATTCATAGGAACGTCAACGTGAACATCCTCCAATCCATCGGTATAGCGCTCGAGATGCTCCGCACCCACAAGTTGCGGGCATTTTTGACGATGCTCGGCGTGATCATCGGTGTCATGAGCGTGACCGTGATCATCATGCTCCTTAACGGCTTTCAGGCGTATATGAATAGCCAGTTTCAGAAAGCAGGATCCGACGTTCTATATGTCGCATTCGACCCTGGTCGCAGGATGCGCGGTGAAACAACCGGCGGCAAGGAGCAACTGACACTAGATGACGTCGAGTTCCTCAAGGATAGATGTTCGGCCATCTCATCGGCTACTCCCATCATGCAGGTTGGAGGACAGAGTGTTAAATACGGCGATAAGGAGTACAGCAGCACTCGGCTTTACGCTTCCGATGAGAACTTCATGCAACTCAACGGATTTGATTTGGGATCGGGGCGATCTATTTCGAAGAACGATTTAGAGACGAAAGCGAACGTATGCATGATCGGGGAAGACATCCGCGATCAAATCTTCGGGAAAGAAGATCCGTTAGGAAAACTTGCTTTGTTTAACGGTATTGCGTTAGAAGTTGTTGGTGTTATCAAGAAGGCAAGCTTCTTGGGAGACAGCACCTCTCGTATGGTGCTTGTACCCATTACGACTGCTCAGGCGAAGTGGATGGGTGGCAATCGCGTCGACATCATTATGTTGCGGCCGAAGCCTGGCGTGAAATCGACCGACGCGATGGATTCAGTGTGGCGAGCCCTGATGCTACGAAGCGGAAACAAGCCGATCTATCGAGTGGACTCTAACGAATCAATTTCGCAGGTATTGAACGGAATCATCGGCGGATTCGGTATGGTGCTGGCCGCTATCGCGGCACTGTCGCTGCTCGTTGGCGGCATTGGCATCATGAATATCATGCTCGTGTCGGTAACCGAGCGCACGAAAGAAATTGGTCTTCGCAAAGCGGTTGGAGCGAAACGGGGATCTATCCTCACGCAGTTTCTTGTTGAGTCGGCCACCTTAAGCTTGGTCGGCGGCCTGATCGGAATGTATTTCGCATGGTCGCTTGGCAATGTCGTAACCATTGGCACGGCATATTTGGGCTGGATGGATGGAAATGGCCTCGCTACGCCGTTTCCGATTACGGCAGCGATTGGGTCGGCTGCATTCTCAGCATTCATCGGCGCTTTCTTCGGACTCTATCCGGCGATTCGCGCTTCTGGCCTGGATCCGATCGTGGCATTGCGACACGAATGATCTAATCGCAAATCGCAAATCGCAGATCGCAGATCTTCGGAAAGGTCCACAATATCTCCATGAGTTCCGATGGTCGCTGGCCAGAATTGCCGCTTGCTAAGTGGAGAGACACCTACGACACGCTCCACATGTGGACGCAGATCGTGGGGAAGTTGTGCCTGGCGCTCACACCTCGGTCAAACCACTTTTGGAATATTGCGTTTCAGGTCACGGCCAAGGGATTGGTTTCGCCAGTGATGACCTACGAGGGAAGAAGCATCACGATGATGTTCAATTTCCTCGATCACCAACTCGAAATAATTTGCTCGGACGGCAATGTTCAGCGGATCCCCCTTGCTCCGAAGAGTGTGGCGTCCTTCTACAAAGAGGTGATGGATTGCCTACGTTCGATGGGCATCGATGTGAAGATCTGGAAGATGCCGGTTGAGTTTCCGCATCCGATCGCCTTCGATAAAGATGAAACTCACCGCTCCTATGATCCGGTCATGGCTGCGGCTCACCACAGAGCGCTGTTAAGTATGAAGCCAGTGATGGAGGCATTTCGCTGCGATTTCATTGGTAAGTGCAGCCCGGTTCATTTCTTCTGGGGCAGTTTTGATCTTGCGGTGACACGCTTCTCCGGTCGTCGAGCGCCGTCGCACCCTGAATACGGCGCGATGTATGAGGAAGCGTATTCGCACGAGGTCATCAGCCACGGCTTTTGGCCGGGAGGCGATTGGCCGGCGGGAGAGGGGCTAAAAGTGGATGAGCCGGTGTTCTACGCTTACTCAACTCCAGAACCAACCGGATTCTCCACAACAAAAGTTGAACCGGCGGAAGCCTACTACAGCAACGACTTCCATGAATTCTTCCTGCCCTATGAGGCGGTGCGTACATCTGCTTCTCCGGAGGAGGAATTGACGAAGTTTATGCGTTCAACCTACGACGTGGCAGCTAATTTGGCAAACTGGAATAGACCTGAATTGGAGCGATAACAAATGTCAGTCTGCGAACACCTCTCGACTCTCAAAGAAATCAAAACGGCAAAAGAGCACGTGTGTGAGGAGTGCGTGAAGACGGGCGATCGCTGGGTTCATCTCCGCACATGCCAAACGTGTGGAGCGACATTGTGCTGCGATTCGTCACCTAACAAACACGCGCATAAGCACGCAAATGCTGCTGGACATCCGGTCGCCGCGTCTGCGGAGCCGGGCGAACGTTGGGTGTATTGCTACCCTGACGAGAGCTACGCGGAGTATTAAGTATTGATAACAGTCCCCCCGTTGGGGTGGAGGACTTGCCCAGTTATGTAACTCGCATCGTCGCTTGCGAGAAATACATAACAAGGAGCGACTTCTGCGGGTTCGCCCGCTCGCCCCATCGGCGTGTCCGCGCCGAATTTCGCCACTTCGTCAGGGGGGAACGTGCTTGGAATAAGCGGCGTCCAGATAGGACCCGGCGCAACGCCGTTTACGCGAATCTTCTTGTCGATCAAAGCCTGGGATAGCGAGCGGGTGAAAGCCGTAACCGCTCCTTTCGTAGCGCTGTAATCCAACAGTTCCTCCGAACCGCGATAACTCGTGATAGAAGTGGTGTTAAGGATACAGGCACCTTTTTTCAAATGCGCAAGTGCGGCCTTAACCAAATAGAACATTGAAAACACATTCGTGTGGAAAACCTTGTCAAGTTGTTCGGCAGAGATGTCATCAATCGATTCCTGTGGTTGCTGCTCCGCAGCGTTGTTAACAAGAATGTCAAGCAATTCCTCGATGACGCGCTCAACTGCCTCGCGGCAAAAACCTTCAGAGCCGACGTCACCCTCCATAAGAATAGCTTTTCTGCCTTCTTCTTGAATTTTCTGAGCGGTTTCCTTCGCATCCTTAGTCTCGCTTAAGTAAACAATGGCTACGTCCGCCCCTTCGCGCGCGAAGTGAATCGCAACACTTCTACCGATGCCACTATCTCCACCCGTGATGAGAGCGACCTTATCTTTTAATTTATCGCTTCCCTTATAGTTGCTCCGGATTTCAACCGGCTTTGGCCGCATCTTATCTTGATCACCAGGAGCTGGCTGGGTTTGCGTCGGTCGCAGTTTTGCTTGTGCCATAGCAAGTTGACCGCCGCCGTGGGAGTGTCGGATTACTCGCTTGCTAGCGTTTTCGGTTTTTTTGCGAAGACAAACAACGATTTATGAAAATAAGAAGCCCGTTTCGATTTTAGCGATATAGAAATTTATTACAGTTTTTAAAGAACACGTGCCGAACATCTTGTGGTCCAAAAACAAAACGGAAAGGAGAAGTCGTTTTATTTTGCGTGACTTGAGATACGACGAAATTCTAAAGCGTCACAATGCGGAGCCGCGGTGTGTCAGGTCACGAGCAACTTTTTATGGGACCTACACATATGAGAACCGCAAACAACAATAAGTCAAAAAAGCCAGGCGTTAATCAGTCAAAGACACCGGACACGAATCTGCAGAAGAACGGCACGTCGCAACAGAACGCTGGACAACAACAACAATCGGGTCAGCAACCGAACGACCTTTATTTTTCCATGATCAACGAGATGCTCGACGCCGAACGGCAGATAACTGAAGCACTTCCGAAGATCATTGAGTTCGCGAAGTCGAGTGAACTTAAGAATTCACTCACGACGCACCTTCAGGAGACCAAGGAGCAAGTCAATCGCTTGGCTCAAGCCATGCAACAAATGTCCAAGCAAGAGCAGCAAAGCGACAGCAAGACAATGAAGACGCTTCTGCAAGAAGGGCAGAAGATGGTGGAAAAGACACCCGAAGGCGATCTGCGCGATTTGGCGATTATCGTGGCTTGCCGCAAGGTCGAGTATTTGGAAATGTCGGCATATCAAAGCTTAATGGCAATGGCCGACATGCTGCAGCTCGAACCCCATCTGGACCTCTTGGGCAAGACGTTGGATGAGGAGGAGAACGCGGCGAGAAAGCTTGGCAACGCTGCTCGCATGCTCAACTTCAGCGACAGAGGTCAGGCAGATGAAATGAAGACTTGGCCCCCATTCGGGGCCGAAGATGATGATAAGGAGAATCTACAAATGAGAAGTTCAGAAAGAGAGCGTGATAGCCAAGGACGCTTCATGAATGACGACGACGATCGCGATTACAACCGCGGCGGCGGTGGTCGCGGTAGCAGTAATCGCGGAAACGACCGAGGCTGGTATGGAGATCCGCAGGGCCACTCAGAGGCGGCTCGTGAAGGTTGGCGACATCGAGAAGATGATCGCAGCTATAGCAGTCGAAGTCGTGGAGACTACGACGACGATCGCGACGGAAGAAGTAACTACGGTCGCGGTAACTCCGGTGGCGGAGATCGAGGTCAGGGTCAGGGTTGGTATGGTGATCCGCAGGGACATTCGGAAGCAGCCCGTGAAGGTTGGCGAAACCGAGATGACTACGGTGGAGGTCGCGGTGGCAACCGTGGTGGTCGAGACTACGACGACGATGATCGTGGCGGAAGAAGCGACTACGGACGTGGCGGCGGTGGAGATCGAGGCCAAGGTCAGGGTTGGTACGGCGATCCGCAAGGACATTCCGAAGCCGCACGCGAGGGTTGGCGACATCGAGATGACTATGGCGGAAATCGTGGTGGGAATCGCGGCCGAGACGACGACGACGATCGCGGACGAAGCAACTACGGACGCGGCGGCGGTGGTGGCCGAGGTCAAGGTGGTTGGTTCGGAGATTCCGAAGGACACTCGGAGGCTGCTCGTGAAGGTTGGCGACACCGTGACGACTACAGTGGAAACCGTGGTCGCGGCGGCCGAGACTAACTCCCACTTATTCCGTTGCCCAATCATTCACTTGGTGATTGGGCAACGTCATGTCTGCCTAAGGCGATTTTGCGAATCTGGAAAAGGTGGGGCTTGTTGGGTGGGGATCCCTTCGGCGATGTCGCCGAAGGGAAGTTTGTTTTCAGAGCATCGATGCGTTTCTGGTCGTCTGGTTGAGGGCTTGCTCGTTTACGACCGATTCGGCGATCATCGTGAGCTTCTTATCTGTTTCTGACTCTTCATCGAGCGTCTGTTGAAGGAGGTCAGCGCAGTCGTTCTGTCCCAATGCCTTGGCCCAAGTCACAAGGGTGCCGTAGGTGGCGATCTCATAGTGTTCGAACTTCTGCGCACCGGCGATTAGGGTTGCATCGCGAACCGGGCCTGCATCACTCTCCTTGATGAACTCATCCATCTCTTTGAGGAGTCCTTTTGCGGCGGCGCAACTTTTTCCTTCCGGATCAAAGCCGCACGTTTGAGCAACCTGCTGTAAACGTGTGATGTGTCCCTTCGTTTGGGTGAGATGATCCTGGAACCCTTGTTTTAGTTCCATGTTCTGAGCAGCGTCGGCCGCATCGGGCAACGCTTTTGAAACGCGCACCTCTGCATCGTACATATCTTTGACTAGGTCTTCAAATGCTTCTTTAAAATTGTCCATTGTTGCTTCCTTTCATCAACGCGTATTGCGTATCAACGAGTTTTGACTAACGCCGATTAACGACGTTCCTCAAGGGAACGCACCAATCGCGGCGTAGTCAAACTTTTTGTTGCGCACTTTTCGAAGTGTGAGGAGAATTGAATGCCGAGAGGAAGCAAAGCAGCATATTCAGACAAACAAAAAAGAAAAGCAGAACACATTGAAGACAGTTACGAATCGCGAGGAACTTCTAAGAAAGAAGCGGAGCGCCGTGCGTGGGCGACAGTAAACAAAACGTCAGGCGGCGGCAAGAAGTCAGGATCGGGGAGAGGGAAGTCAGAAAACCAAGCACCCGCGCGAAAAGGCGGGCAAAAGGGCGGCTCGAGCACAGCCCGCAAGACGAGCAGAAGCGAGGCAGCTAAGAAAGGCTGGGAAACGAGAAGAAGAAACAGCAAGACGTCGAAGTCATCTAAACGACGCTGACTGCTGAGGGCCCACCTGCTTGCTGCAGCCATTCCTAGAGCCTCAAGCCCAAAGCCTAGAGCCAGCCTACATCGACCGGTATAATTTCCCGTCAGCCGCCGATGTAGCTCAGGGGTAGAGCAGCTGTTTCGTAAACAGCAGGTCGTCCGTTCAAATCGGATCATCGGCTTTGTTCTATTTGGTCAACGACCCTGCGTGTCCGTCCGCATAGCCAACGCTGACCTTGCCGCCGTGGCGCGACGCATTTAGCATTTCGGAATTTGGATCGGCGGAGAGCGCTGCGTTTTCCGCCACTTCGAAAATCATCGGCACGGATTGTGGATTAGGCAGGCTGTTCATGCGCTGGTCGATGAGTGCGGAGTTCATCGCATAGCCTCCCTCTTTTCCCGCCTTCTGCAGCGTTGGACATGAATAGATAGCCTTCGTCCTTGAGTAAGCCATCGTAAGGTCGGGCCAAACAGTCGCGTCGGGAAGACGCTGGTCATAGTCTTGCGCATAGAGCAGAGAAGCAATGCACGACTGCTTTACATTTGAAAGGCACGTTGTTGCTTGCACAAGCTCCTCGTTCGCAGGATTGGTGGCCGAGGAACCACCCGCCCCTGGGGTGAAAGCAGTGGGGCGAGTGGAAAATCGTTTAAGGCGATAACTCTTGCCCGCGTCCAACTTCGACGACAAGTCGATTTCCTCCGGGCCGACCCACTTGTATGACATCGTGACGTTACCGCCGCCTTGGCCGCCCGTCATGTGGAGAGTGAAGTCGTTGGCCGTGAGATCGTAAGTGCCGGTGACCATTCCGGCGCCAACCTGATTTCCGACGAGCATGCTGAATGTGCCATCAGGTCGCATTTCAAGAACCATGTTCTCGTTTGGGTCGTTCGACGCCCAGTCCCCGACTAACGGCTTTGGCGCACGATGGCAGCCGGAAACGAAGAGAAATGCAAACGCAACGATGATGAGACATCGACCCATCAAGAGCCATTCTATCTTGAGGCGAGAAGCAGATTTGCTCCTACTGGATTAAGAAAAGGCCAACAATGATGACCACAAGGCCGATCATCTGTTTGACACTCAGGGCTTCCTTGAACATCATGAGGCCAACGGCAACGGTGAGCACAGTGATTAGCGAGCCAAACACACCCTCCGTGAGGGCCAAACCTTTGATGACGCACAGGCGACGGAACGCCCAGTAGGCAATGATGGAGCAGAGAAACGCGCCGAACATGATCCACTGCTTGTCTTTGGTGACACTCAGCTTCACGCAAACATTCGCGACTGTGAACAGTGCGGCCCCGCCTAACGGGATAAGCCAGGTCTCTACCAGGGTGGCAGACTTATCGACTGTAGTCCTCCAACTTGCCGGTGCGACGAACGTCGAGGGTCACGCAATGCATGCCGCCGCCCATGGTACGTGCGTGGGTTAGATGCATCGGCGCTACTTCGACTCCGCGGGCGTTCAATTCTTTGATCAGTTTGGTTTGGTTTCCGTCGACGACGGCAACGCCAGGATTCAACATCATGAAGTTCAATCCGATCCACTCTGATGCATAAGGAATGTTCGTGAAGCCGATGTCATGCACTTCGTCGACATAGATGACATCCCAGTTCTTAAATATGGATGGCAAGTTGTGTGGATTCACGCGCAAAGCATTTGCGACGACCAGACCAGGTCGCACCAACGTAAGTGTTGTGTCGACGTGCGTCCCGGTGTAGATGTTATCGATTGCATGCACGCGGTATTCGTTGCCAAGGGCTGTCTGCAGCCATCGTGCACCGCATCGATTGCCGCTGTCAGAAACGAGATAGAGGATGTCGACGCCAACGCGCAAGATGTTGGCCGCGTCGAAAATGGGGTCACGATCAGAAACGGCAATCTCCCGATCTGCCTCGGTGTAGTAATCCTCGTCCGTTAGAAGCGGTCGTGGCGCGGCAATCCATCGTGCTCCGCTATCCAGGTATTCACGAAGGATTGGCTTGAAAGAGTTCGTCTCAAACTGTCGTGCGCGTAGAGTCATCGGCGCTTCGACAATAGTCTCGCCCGCTACTACAAATAAGTCGCGCGGGCAGTAGTTGTATTGACCGTTCGTTTTCCAATCCGGCGATGCGAACTCTTTGCTGTGATCAAAGACGTCCGGCCTTCGCACTCGAACGCCTTGCTTCTCAAAGAACTCGACAAGCGTTTCTAATTGCTCCTGCGTTTGAGAGATAACGTTTTCAGGATAGCGGCCCGTGGGCATGCGTTCGATCGATCCGCACTCGCCGTATTCGACGGCAAACAGGCTTTTATCTTGGTGAGCGATTTGAGCGTTCTCAGCACGCCCGATAATCACTTCCTCTAGGGGATCCCATTCGTTGTACGAGGAAACGAGCGACGTGGCCGCCTTTGTCATCTTTAGATTGGGAACAGGATTTTCCAGCGCCATTGAGTGCGTCCTAGCAAGTGCCGTGCCGTAAGAACCTGATGCTTAGTACAAGTTTGAATCGCATAACTACATTTGCGACACGTCGCTTGGTGCGTGCTTTCTAACAAGGAATACCGCCCAACGTCCGTCATAGATTTGATTTGGCTTGTGGGTTGAACTAAATCTGGTGATGACCTCGTCGCCTCGCTGGTCAAAGAAGAGATCGAATTGCTCTTCCTTAAGGTTCGGACTTGGCTCGGCCTTCTCTCCAACCGGCCAGCCCGAGCTATCTATCAGGGCGCTTAGAAGGAGCCAGCCATTGGGTTTGATAAATCGGCGAGCCTTGTCAAGAAGATCAAAGCACTCCTCAGACGTGGAAGAGATTGAGTCGACGACAAAATGCATTGTCATTAGCTCAATCGTTTCCAAACCAATGTCTGCTGGAAGAAAAACTGGATCGCGGCGAAGGTCGACGTTGAGTACGGGCTTCTTCGCACGAATGTAGTCGAGGCGCTGCAACAACTCGTTAGTTTCCAGACCGTCAGCAGGGAAGAGATTTGCGAGTTCCTCCGCATAACGCCGCCAATAATCAACGTGGGAGTGAGCAAGATATTCTCGGCTGGATTCGTCGAAGTCTGACAACTGCACATGTTCAATGCAGGCCATGGTGGCCATCAACGGTGCAAGGCAAGGTCCGGTGGAGATATCGAGAGTTTCCAGACGCCTTCCTTCACGAGTCCTGATCTTTCTAGCGGCGACGTAGTAAGCCTGGAGCAGCTCAAGATTGTCCTGCCACATATCAGGATTGTTGGGTTGCGGGGGCCAATAGTTTTCGAGGTAGCTGTCTCGGAAAGATGAAGACAAGCTTATGCTCCAGCGATCGCTTGTCTTACGGTAGCGGCTTCAGGGGCAACTACCGCATGTTCTGAAACGGCGGTCGAAATCTGCCCCATTCCATTGAAGTTGCTTTTCACGGAAATACTGTAAGCGCCTGCGTTGGATGCATAAACATAATCGCCGACTTTGATCGAAGATGGAAGCAGAATGTCCGTGCCGATGACATCGAGAGAGTCGCATGTTGGGCCGGCGACGACAAAGGATTCAAGGTCGGCCTTCGGTAATCCTATTGTCTCGAATTCAAATCGTCGCTTCTCATAGTAGGCGGTTGAATAAAGGCCGTAAATTCCGTCATCGAGATAAATCCAGTCTCGATCTTCATGAGTGTTTCGACCGATCACCTGAGATACGGCAATACCTGCGTTCGAGGCAATGACGCGACCAGGCTCCGCAACGATGTTATAACCTGCCTTCTGAACTAGGTGGAGGATGGAGCCCAAAGCAATAAAGAATTTTTCAAGACCGCCACATTCGTCTGCAGCTATCTCATCGGGAAAACCGCCCCCGATGTTGATAACGTTCATCGTTGAGCCCGTCAACTTCGATGCTGCACTTAGTACGTCAATCGCAGTTTCAATTCCAATTCGGTAGCTCTCTTCATTCTTGCACTGCGTTCCCACGTGAAAATGCACGCCGGCAGCGGGAAGGCCAAGGTCGTGGGCCTTTGCTAGCAATTCGACTGCGGTTTCAGGCGAGCATCCAAATTTTTCATTTAGGTTGATGTCCACGCCCATCGGAAGAACCTTAATGCGAGCGAAGATGTTCGGGCGGAACGTGTGGAAAGTCGATTCCAGGGCAAGCGCCTTTAAATCCTGTTCATTGTCGACGGTCGTTGCCGCAATTCGTCGGCGGAAGATCTCTCGGATTGTGTTCGGGCTCTTGATCGTATGAGAGAGGATCAGGTTGCTGGGCTTAGCTCCGGCGTCGGTCGTCTTTCTAATTTCGTTGATCGACGCTACATCAAAGCCCACGCCGCGCGATGCCAAATGGGAAAGCAATTGAGGATCGTCGTTCGCTTTGACCGAATAGTAAAGGTCGACTCCGGCGAGGTGCTGCGCAAACAAGCCCAAAGCTGAATCTACGGCGTCAAGATCGAGGACCAAGCACGGCGTGACGATATCACCAGAGGCGATAGCGCTAGCGATCCAACTCTCCTTATTCGTCAGGGTCTTCGACGAATTCAACAATGAGCATTGTAACGCGGGGTCTTGAGGCTGACCGTGCCAATCGCATTACTTGCCGGAGTAAGGGCAACAACTCCCGCATTACTTGCAGCGGAGCTGGGTCAGGCGGCCCGGCGCTGACGCCAGCCTTCTAGTACATTCCTCAGTTGTTCTTGAGTGAACGGTTTGGAGATGTAATCATCCATGCCTGCCGACAAGCATCTCTCGCGATCTCCTTCCATTGCGTTCGCCGTCATCGCAATGATTGGGATGTATTGACCCATTCCGTCAGGCAATTCGCGTATGGCAGCCGTGGCCGCGTAGCCATCCATCTTAGGCATTTGGATGTCCATAAGAATCGCATCGTACCGACGCGCACGGGCGAGGGGCACTGCTTCAGAGCCATCAACCGCCGAGTCCACCTTGTATCCCAAGCGTGTGAGAATGCGTTCGGCGAGCATCCTGTTCACAGGATTATCTTCAACGAGAAGAATCCTTTCCTCGTTTGAACGCGATCGCGCAGTTTGATTGTTCCGCTCTTCAAGTTTGATCTTGTTCAGAACAACCATCAGGGCGTTGTGAAGACGCGCCGGGCGCGTTGGCTTCGAGAGGGCGACATTGATTCCTAATGCTTTAAACTCTTCGTTGGATCGGTTCGGGCCCACCGATGACAAAAGAATTATTGGAAGCTCCTCGAACGACGCCGTTTCTCGGATGCGCGCTGCCGTTTCGATTCCATTCATTCCCGCCATATTCATGTCAAGAATCACTGCTGAATAGCGGTCTCGAGGACTGCTAACAAACATATGGATGGCTTCCGCGCCACTTTTCGCGACATCGCACTCACACGACCAGCCCTTAAGCTGAGCTTGGATAATGCGGAGGTTTGTTGCGCTGTCATCCACGACAAGCAATCGCAGTCCGCGTAGCGGCTCAGGACCCTGTTTGGTCTGCAGGACGATCGCAAGATCGATGGTGCAAGTGAATTCTGTGCCAACACCCGGCTCGCTTTCCAGCGAGATCGTTCCGCCCATCGCTTCAATAATCTGTTTGCTGATGGTGAGACCAAGACCCGTTCCGCCATACTTTCGCGTGCTCGTTCCGTCGGCCTGAGTGAAGCTCTCAAAAACTTTCTTCTGCTGTTCGAGGGGAATACCGATTCCAGTGTCTTTGACCTTGATCGCAACTTTGGCTTTGTTATCCGCTTTACTAACAAGCTTGGCTTCGAGAACAACTTCACCCTCGTTGGTGAATTTGATTGCATTACCAACAAGGTTGATGATGACCTGGCGCAGTCGTCCGAAGTCAGCATTCAAGATGCTCGGAATGTTGGGGTCGGCGTAGCACATCAATTCTATGCCGCGGGCACGTGCTTCTTGTGCCATCAAATCGACGACTTCTTCAATCAAGCCGCTAAGGGAGGAGTTCTCCGGTTCGAGCTGGATCTTGCCGGCCTCCGCCTTGGAGAAGTCGAGAATGTCGTTGATTACCGAAAGAAGTGCTTCACCGCTTGACTGGATAGTTTTCGCAAGGTCGGCCTGATCGTCATTGAGGTCGGTGTCGAGCAGAATCGAGGTTAGACCGATAACGCCGTTCATCGGCGTTCGAATTTCGTGGCTCATGTTCGCCAAGAACTGAGACTTCGCGTTCGTCGCTGCCTGTGCCGCTTCGGCCAAGTCCTTCGCCTCGTTAAGCGCGCGCTCCAATTCCTGGTCGCGATCATGGATTTCCTTCAACATTGCGTTGAAGTCGTTTGCCAACTTATCGATCTCTTGAAGGCCACCTGTTTCCAACCGAACAGTGTAATCCTTGCTTTCCGAGACGTCGGTCATCGTATCCGCAAGCTTGTTTATAGGTCGTGTGATGACGAGGAGCAATCGGCTAGAGACTATGACAGACACCAAAATAGATCCGACTCCAAGCGCCAGCATCGTCCAAAACAGATTTGAAGTGCGGTCATGGAGGGCAGAAGTGTTCGCTATGACAAGCACGGTGCCATATTTGTGATCCTTCTGAACCGCCGGTGCAGAGAGCGTTAGGTGTTGTGGTCCGCTTTCGCCCACAATACTTGGAAGCCGGGAAGGCGGAGTAATCGCAGAGCCTTGGCGTACGTACTTAACAAATAGCTGCCCATCAAGGCGATATATGGCGGCACAATCAACCTGTTTGTCGACCGCTAGGCTCGCTAGCGATTCCTCAGCGGAATGCTCGTCCCCCGTGAGGTCGACGAATGCCAAGACTCCAGCAGCGTTGGATGCAACTAGGTTCGTTTCAATTTGGAGCGTATGGAGGGCTTGGATGCGCGATACGCTCGCGTCACGGGACGCAAAGGCAAGACCAAAAGCAACGAGCGCTATTGCGCTCGATGCTGTTGTGATAAGGGCCAGCTTGCGGCGGATCGAGGGCTTTCTCAATTGCTGCCCTCCTTGATCACTTCATGAGCGTATTGCAGAAGCTTTGTGCTGATCGTGACACCCGCGCGCTTTGCCGCGGCCAAGTTCACATCGAATTTCACGTGCGAGGAAACCATGAGGAGACCAATTGCGCCTCCTGACCTCGCGAAATCGTCCGCCTCTCCAATTAAAACGGTCCCCGAGCCTTCGCATATGTGCTGAAGGTGGTAGATGCGGTCCTCGCTCGTCGCACCAGAAACCACGATGCGGCACTTCTTCATCTCCGCATCAGTGTGGATTTGTTGCACGACGATCTGATGGCCCAACACGGTCTTGCCAGCTAGTTGTTGCTCAATTGCCGAGTCAAAATCGTCTGCGCCATACACGCCGACAATGAACTTGGAGCCGGGAGGTCCCAAATCCGGCCAGTCAATGAAGTTGATGAAGTTTGCGATAAGCGCGGCTTTGATTTGGTGCTCTTGATCTAGGTCAGTGGATGAGGCGCGGCACAGCATTGCGCTCGCCATAACGACGAAAGCAACAATCCTGCCTATACCTTTCACGACGTTAATCGTCTTCATCTAGTAAACGTCAAAGCGTCTCAAATCAAAAGTGCGCGGTCAATTGTATGTAAGCCGAACGGGGAATCTTCTCCCAACTAATGAACTGCATTGATTTCGGCATCAGAAGATCTTGACCACCAAGGCTGATCTCCGTGTCTCCGTGCGGCGGCCTCCACGAAACATGAATATCGAGCTTTGAATAAGTTGGTTGGTCAATTTCAGGAATTGCATCGTACCAATAAAACATCGCGTCTGCTTTAAGACTCGATGCAAAATCTCTGGAATATCGAATGAAGCCTTGATATTTAGGGCTCATGATCGTCGTTCCCTTACTGAAGCGGTTCTGCTTCGTAGCGCTAAAGCCTGCGGTAAGGAATGCGCGATCCGGAAGCTTCCATCGGGCTTGTAGTTCGCCTCCATACACGGCGCCTGATTCTCCGTTCTTGAGGGTTGTCGGAACGACATGCACGTCGGTTCCGAATTCGTTCGCATCGAAGGGCGCGCCCTCGACGCTGTAAATGAGATCGGTGTATTGATCGTAGAAGCCGGCAAGATCAAGAGAAAACTTATCCGAGCTTCTTACACGATATCCAAGCTCATACGCCATCAGGTGCTCGGACGTGAGGTCAGGATTGCCAAAGGAAATGTAAGCGGTTGGTGGAGCGCCGGGATCAACGGCGGTGACCAACTTGTCGTTAAGCTCCGTTTGGCTTGGCGTTCGGACGGCTCGAGAGATTGCTCCCCAAACCGTGTGCGAGTCATCGATATCTTTCAGATATCGAATACTGGGCTGCCACTCAAATCCGGTGTACGTGTTGTGCTCGAGCTTAAGGCCAAGAGTCAAGTGCCCCGTGGCTCCGACGTTGATCTCATCCTGCCCGAAAAGGCTAAAGATTGAATCATGCCGAGTTAGCGGCATCAAGGTTTGCACGTCTCCCGGAGTGGAGCCGTTATTCAAATAACGATATCCGGCGCCGAGAATGACGCGATGGTTACCCTTGCTTGGCAACTGCCTCTGTACGTCGAGGTCCCATGTCGAAGTCGTTGCGCTCGCGTTCGTGTAAGGGTAGTCCAGGAAGTCGTAGTACATCTGAGCGATCGTCTGGCCGCCAGATTTTTCATTCGTGGTCCATCGAGCAACTACGTCGCTGTTCGTAATTGTGTCTTTGCGATTGCTGAATGCTTCAAATGGATCGGTCAACGTTGGAGCCAGAACATTTTCGCGAATTCCAAACTTGTGGTAAGCGCCCTGCACCATGAGCGAGCCACCAGGGTAATCCATATCGCCGCGAAAACCAACTTCGTTCAGTTCCTTGGTATCGTTGGCGCCGGTGCCATCAAGATTGAATGCTTCGTTGTCGTCGCCGTGCTTTGCATACACGCGGAAAGCGGAGTGATCTCCATGCTTCCAACCGTATTGGGCAAGAAATCGGTCTTTCTCGAGCGTGCCGACCGATGTGACCATAAGGGCGCCCTCAGTTTGCGATGCGCTCTTCGTAATGATGTTGATAACGCCGTTAACCGCGTTCGCGCCGTACAGACTTCCTCCGGGACCGCGAATGATTTCGATCCGATCGATGTCTTCGAGAGGAAGGTCTTCGATTTCCCAATACACCGTCGACGTGTAAGGCATGTAAAGGCTACGGCCATCGAGAAGCACCAGAAGCTTGTTACCGTTAGATCCGTCGAAGTTCGGGTTATTAAAACCACGAACCGTGACCGCGTAGTAGTTTTGCGTGTAACGACCGATTTGCAATCCCGGAACCAAGCGCAACGCTTCCACCAGCGTTCGCGCGCCTGATCGATGGATGTCATTTTGTGTAATGACGGTAATGGCCGCGGGAGCAGAGTCAAGCGTCTGCGTTCTCTTCGATGCGGATGTGACCTTGATCTTCATCAGGTCTTCGATGCTCAGCTGTCCCAAATTCGTTGGGTCCTCTTGAGCAAAGGCGCACGTTGCGGCGAGCAATGCGAATGGTGTGAAAAGGTAGCGAACCTTCATAAGTCTCTCCAGCGGAGTTGTTTTCCCTCTAGCGGGCATGGTGGTGCCCCGCTTGTAATATCGGTATCTCTCGCAGGGCTGTGAAGGCAAATCATGCTAAAGACGTCCACCACGCCCAGATGAACCGCAAGATTTCATCGCAGGACGTAGTTTTTGAACTTGGTTTGAAGCAAGAAGCCAAGCCGTTCCAGAGGGACGCCTTCTGAGGGGCTCAAGCGACTAACGCATGAGGGCGGGGATCGTGTCGCCGGAACTACGCACTCTTACCAGCTAATGATCCAAAATTCCAGTGAATTTGCACGCCTTTACGCTGGCGACGAAGCGCTCTTTCTGACCGCCCAAACTCCAATTGCAAAGGTCGCCAATCCCACGCAAACGAGGACTATGCAGGGCCGCAACATCTCTTGCAGCGAATAGCCACGCCAAATCGCTCCTTCGATCGACACGCTTGTCCACTTCAACGGACTGAAGTTGGATGCGGTTTGCATCCAAGGAGGCATAACGAAGACAGGAATCATGCCTCCGCCAAACATCGCCATCGTGATCATCACGCCCCAGGACGATCCGGCAACCGCCGGCTCTGTCTTTCCTAAGACACTGAGCAAGAGCATGATGCCGACGAGAGAAAAGGCACTCGATCCGATTGCCATGGCAAGAAGCAACGGAGATCCCAAATGGATGTGAAAGAAGAGTTTTCCAACCGCTAGTAACGCGACCATGACGCATGCTGCGGCGAGGAAACACGCCAGCCCCTTACCAGCGAGGATTTGCGAAAAGCTCAACGGCGAGACGCGGAGACGAATCAAAGTCCCCTGGTTTCTTTCCCGCACCATCGAGATTGCAAACGTTGACATGACGCCAAGCAGACCCCAAAGGATCGCCTGCGGAAACGTGTACTCGAAGGATGATGCTGGTTGAGCACCATCGGCGCGGACCTTAACCGACTCGATCTTTGGACCTTCAAAACTGAAGTTTGAATTGCCCGAAGGCGATGCCGCGGCGTTCGAGGTGTAGTACTTATCAAGCGCTAACAAAAGTTGGCGCGTGTCGTTGGCCTCGGCAGTGCCTGATGATTTCAAATCTGAAAGTCCGTTTTGAATCAGACCCTTCATGTCGCCGGGCTGGGAAAACATTTCCGACATACCCTTGTATGCAGATTCCGCGACCACTCCTTGCAAGATTCCAGTCTCCGCGGTTTTGGAAGGATCAATTCCAATTTGCAGCGCGGGACCCGACGCGTATTGCATTCGACTGGCCGCCTCGCCAAAGCCCTTCGGGATGATCACGTAAGCAGACAGATCGCCCTTTTGGACTGCTTCAGTAGCCGTCTTTCCCGCAGGTGGGGCCTGAATTGAAATCGCGGTGGACGATTTCAAACGATTTACCAGACTGCTCGATTGCTTGGAGTTGTCAAGGTCCTCGACTGCGATCTTTATCGCGGAGGTGTTGTTCGATCCGCCGAAGATTGAGCCAAACAGGATTGCGATCATCAGGGGGAAGCCGAGGGTCCAAAAAACCGCCGTCTTGTCGCGGGAAAGCAATCGCAAATCCTTAAGCGCCAAAGTGAATGATCGTCCCATTAGTCTCTCAAACTCCTTCCCGTCAATGAAAGGAAAACCGATTCCAAGTCCGGGCGCTCGACGCGTAGGGAAGACATCTCGAGCCCCATCTCTGCGATGCGTGCTACTTCCCTGAATGGCGTTGGCGATGGAATGCGCAACGTCGAATCAACAAGTTGACCAGCAAACTTGGACGCGTCCGCCGGCGGTGACATCAAGTCGGCGATGACAAGGGAATCGCCGCCATACTTGCTGACGAGTTCGTCCAATGTTCCGACGTCTAAGATTTTTCCGTGATCCATTATCGCGATTCGATCACAAAGGCGCTGCGCCTCCTCCATGTAGTGGGTTGTGTAAATGATGGTCGAACCCTCCGACCGCAACTTTTCAACCGAATCGAAGATGTAGTTACGTGATTGAGGATCAACACCAACCGTTGGCTCATCTAAGAACACAACCTTCGGTTCATGAACCAGAGCACAAGCGATGTTCAATCGTCTCTTCATTCCGCCTGAGAATGTGCGCGCCGCATCCTTTCTTCGATCAGCTAGCCCTGCCAAATTCAGTGCCCAATCCACACGGTCGTGCAGTTTCTGTGCGGTGAGGCCGTAGAGTGAGCCAAAGAATTTGAGATTTTCTTCCGCGGTTAGATCATCGTAAATGGCAAGCGCTTGAGGTGCAAGTCCGACCATGGACCGCGTTGTCGACTCTAACGGGTCTTTGTCAAGAATTCGAACCGATCCACTATCCGGAATCAACCCCCCAACCATCATCGAAATGGCTGTCGACTTTCCGGCGCCGTTTGGCCCTAGAAGGCCAAAGATTTCGCCTTGTCGAATTTCAAAGGAAACACCGTCTACGGCTGCGTTCTTGCCGAAGCTCCTCTTGAGCGCGTCAACTTGGACTACGTTCATCACTAACCTGCATTATGCGAAGTGTCGCCTTGGACTTTGGGCACAAAGCCCAGCCCCAAAATTTGCAACCCTTTTGAACGAAGGCTTGCTGCGCCCGAAGATGCGTTAACATGACTTAAGGAAATGGGAACGGAGCAGAGATCTCGGGGATTTACTTTTGCCAACGTGCTTGTTGCAGCGAGCATTTCTATTTGTGCTTCGCTGCTAGTACCGGCGGCGCTGTCATCTATTCGCCAGGACGAGGGCATCGATGACTCGTCCACCCAGCACTGTCGACAGATGTCGCTTGCCGGAATCATGTACGGAGGCGACTATGACGACGAGATGCCGATTTTGATCAATGGACAGTATCGAGATTTGCTGGATATCGCCGATGGCAAGCTTACGAGGTCCGGCAGTCAACGGACGGATGGATGGCCGATGCTCGTCCTGCCTTACATCAGATCGAGAGACCTTTTCGTTGATCCAAGTCGCATAGATGGATTGGGCATTTGGTCTGGCGCTCCACGCGCGATAGGACAGGACGGTTATGAATCGGGCAAGAACACTTACCGCAATCAGAACTTGTTTCCGATGTACGCGATCAATTACATGTTCTGCTCTCCTGGTGTGATTCCCAAGGACAAGATTGGTAAGCCAAACGCGATGGACTATATGATCGGAGAAGGGCACTCATTTGTTGAGGCAGATGATCCTTCGGGAACGGTTTTCTTTGTTCCGTCGCGTTACTACGGTGCGTCCGCGCAAGGCTTCTTTGTCGCCAATGCGCCGGGGATGTGGCAGGCGATGAAGACAAATTCTAAATACGCGGTCTTTTGGGGAGGGGGCCCATGCTCGGGAGATTGGTGCTATGACACAAACGAGAAACGTGCGGGTGCACAATCTCAAACGAATTCTGTGTGGTTCGATCGTGAGCACAAGACGCCGGTGTCATTCTTGGATGGCCATGTCCGTGTGTTTAGCGATTTGAAAATCGCGGCCGGCACCGACTACGAAACTGCCGTCCCAACTGATGGACCGCGACCAAAATCAAAGGGTGGTGGCGCCGTTATCACCGACAAGAACCGGTACTTGTGGAATTTGACGGATAACTACCTCGGCCTTTAGCTAGAAACGGGTTCGAATCGTTATTCTTAGAAAGCTCAAAGACAGAGCTCTCCCGTGGCGATTACCGGGCCACAAAACGGTCGCAGTGCTGTAGTCTCAGTAATAGGAATCCGTGAGAGCCAGCACGGGATTCTCTCCAAAAGGGCTAATGCCTACCGTCGGGCCGGTGCAAGCCGGCCCTCGGTTTTTTGAACCCTTCATTACACGAAAGTGACGACCGCTAGCGGAAAGTGATCATCGCGTTCCATGCATCGCCTGCACCTTTCGCGAGCGATCATCAAGGCCGTATAATTCGATTCGACGGGAGTTCGCAAATGGACTTCTGGAGGTTGTATTTAGCATGAAGAACTTGTTCAAGATCGCCACTGTCGTTTCCGTCGGTGTCCTGCTCGTAACTGGCGCCTTCGCTCAGGGCAAGAAGCCTATGATGAAAGCGGCCAAGTGCCCAGCCTGCAAAATGGAACTCAGTTCCAAGATGTCCAAGGCAACTCCGCTGGCCGTACGAGTGAAGGGCAAGACCATGTATTGCTGTGCAGCTTGCAAGAGCCAGATGCCGAAGGCAATGCTGGCGAAGCCCAAGCCGATGGCAAAGAAGAAGTAAATAAAACAAATAAACGGGGCGGCCAGTCTTGGTCGCCCCGTCTTATTTGGTTTGGTGATCTACGGCTCCTGGTAATTGCAGAGCCGCTAAAGTGGTCTCGCTGAATTTGACGCGAAGTCTGCGCGAAAGGTCACCACGCTCGCAAATATTGGTCTGGAGCCTTAATCTCGGCATACAGAGCCCTGGCCGCACGGCGTGGCCAGTAGGGGTCGCGGAGCATCTCTCGCGCTAACACCACGATGTCAGCTTGGCCCGTTTGCAGGATGTGTTCGGCCTGTTCTGGGGAGGTGATCATTCCAACCGCGCCTGTTGCAATTCCTACTTCCTTGCGAATGCGCTCGGCAAACGGCGTTTGATATCCCGGACCTTCTCTGACTTTTGGATTCGGGACTGTACCTCCTGATGAGCAGTCGACAAGATCTACCCCGCGACTCTTCAGCATTTTGCAAAATGCAATGGCGTCTTCAATTTGCCAACCGCCCTCGGCCCAGTCGCTGCAAGTAATGCGAACGAATAGCGGGAACCCCTGGGGCCAAACTTCGCGAATTGCGTCGATCACCATCAGACCAAATCTAGCTCTGTCCTCGAGTGATCCGCCAAACGAATCTGACCTGCGATTGGATAGTGGTGACAAGAACTCATGGATCAAATAGCCGTGAGCCGCATGCAACTCAATGAGCTGAAACCCCGCTGCAATGGAACGTTCGGCCGCCTTCTTGAATGCAGAGACCACTTCCTGGATCTGAACCTCCGACATCTCAAGTGGTGTCGGGTAGCTATCAGAGAATGCGATCGGGCTTGGTGCGATCGTTGTCCAACCGCCCTCTTCCGGAGTAACCGTTCCGCGCCCATCCCAAGGGCGTCGAGTGCTTGCTTTCCTCCCTGCGTGTGCAAGTTGAATCCCGGCGACCGCGCCGTGATCCTTCAAGAATTTTGTTATCTTGCCCAGTTGCTCCACGTGCGCGTCACGATAGATGCCGAGGTCTTGCGGACTGATTCTCCCGCGTGCTTCGACCGCGGTCGCCTCCGTAAACACAATTCCCGCTCCGCCCACCGCACGGCTCCCCAGATGCACGAAGTGCCAATCGTTTGCAAAACCGTCGGTGCTGCTGTATTGGCACATTGGAGAGACCGCAATCCGATTGCGAATAGAAATATCCCGGTATTCAAGCGGGGTGAAAAGCATCGACGACATAAGAAGTTCCGCGTTATCCTTTAATGCAGTCCTGTCTGCACTTGTCATGTCAAGTATGAACGCCGTCCCAACGTCAGACTCTCCAAACCTCGTCGACATCGAGGTGCCATTGGGATTGGACAAGCACGAACTCCAGCCCTACTTCGGCATCTGGCAGCACCCAGAATCACGGTTTACGAATTTCGGCGTCGGTGCTCCGACCGACGGCACTAGTTGGATTCTTGTATGCCCTTCGGAGATCACGGCCCAAATTTACATTGCGTTTGATGCAGCTCAAAACGGCCGATGTAGAGCAGACTATGATGCCCGCCGACTAACTCTGCCGGATGCATTCGATGAAGCCCGGAACCAGCTAGTGCCCGTTCGTTATACGACAGGCGCGATCTATGGCCGGATGGGTGGCGTTGCCGTCTTCGACATCATCGGGTCGGAGTTCAAAATCATTGACCTCCTACCCCTTTAAGCGACTAGATCATTACCGTCTTGTTATTCGCTTCGTTCAGGATTCGAAGCGTAGTCTCGAGGGCCCACCATATCTCCTTTTCGTCAAGCGGAACGTGGTCCGGCTTTCTCAACTCAACAACTCGGCGGGCAACCAGGTCCTGAACGTCAGTCAAAGAAGTGCAGGAGATTAGATCGTCTTCTCGCAATGCCATTGCATAGATTTACCCTTCAACGGCTGTCGGATGCTCGGCCCGGCCATTCAAGCAGGGAAGACTAATCGCCAAAATGCATTTCGTGAACGGCGCTCTCCGCCATCGTCTGGGGAACGCGGGTCATTAGCCTGGCGCAAGTGTTCCATCGCAGCAGCGCGGAGTCATCATCGGTAGGCTTAATCTTCTCTGCAGCTTCGTACTGCACCATCGCTTTCTGTAACCAGTCACCGGCGATATAGGGTGGAGCGCCCTCTTCGAGTTTCGTACGCCCCCATCGTTCGAACACGATGCCGCTGAAATACGCCCGCTCATAGGGGTTGGTCATTTCCGACGCGACGCGTTGTGCTTCCTGAAACACATCCGCGCGCTTCAGCCCGAACTGTTCAGTTAGGGAAAGAATCAACATGCGTAGCGCATCTTGGTTCTCAGGATCGACTTCCAAGATGTCCAAGCAAATACTTTCCGCCTGATCTGGCTCGTTAAGAAGACGATACCGCTCGCAAAGCGCCAAAGCGCGAGGGACCGATTGTTTCGAAATTCGCTTGAGGTCCATGGGTCATTCCTTCTTGCCAAGAAGCTTACGGAAGATCTTAAGCACGGGATCGTAATACAAGTCTACGACTCGTTCCTTTAGCGGAATGATGGCATTGTCCGTGATCTTAATGCTTTCCGGACAAACAACCGTGCAGCACTTGGTGATGTTGCAATATCCGATGTGGTGCTCGTTCTTTAGGTCAGATCGCCGATCTTCCGTGTCGAGCGGATGCATTTCCAAATAGGCGCTGTGGATCATCAGCCGCGGACCGATGAATTCGTCGAACTTCTCATGCTCGCGCAAGACGTGGCATACGTTCTGGCAAAGGAAGCACTCGATGCACTTTCGGAACTCCTGACCGCGGTCAATATCCTCTTGCATGACCGTCCAGGTGCCGTCCGGATTATCTGGCTTGCGAGGTTTGAAAGGCTTGACTTTCTTTTTCGCTTCGTAATTCCACGAGACATCTGTGACGAGGTCTTTGATGAGAGGAAACGTCTTCATCGGTTCGACCGTGACTGGTTGGCTCATATCGATGTCGCTGCAGCGAGTCATGCACATCAGTCGCGGCTTTCCATTGATCTCCGCCGAACATGAACCGCATTTGCCCGCTTTGCAATTCCAGCGCACCGCCAGATCGTTTGCCTGCTTCGCCTGAATATCGAGGACGGCATCAAGGACGACCATGCCCTCCGTGACTTCAGTCGAGTGCTCTTCAAAAGCACCCTTCTTTCCCTGTCCGCGCCAAATCTTAAAAATCGCCTTCGCCATGCTTGTCCTTTATCCCGTACAGTTCATTACGTGGCTTTGATTTCCCCACGAGCTTCATCCAAAAGTGTTTTCAAGCCAAGTTGAATTGCCCACTTATTCAAGTAGTCTTCATCAAGGTTCGATGATTGTAAGTCAAGAATGTGCATAACATCATTCCATTGTTTGTCACTCTTTTGATGACCCAATTCATACCACTGCAGTTTTCGAAGGATTGTATCTTCCGGTGAGAAAACCCACCCGGCAACATTTGGAAATAGATCAATCCGTCGACGCCGATCAAACTCAGATCGGGCATAAGGAGTTTCGTCCAACAAAAACACATCAATTTGGAAGGCCGTATCGAACTCCATTAGGTGAAATCCACGGTGAGGGTCTTTCGAATGAAGTGCCTCTTCGAGGGCTGAGGTTGCGATGGCAAACTCGCCAATAAAGCTCTGCACAAATCGAGGTGCATCCGTTTCTGATAGGCTCACAACAAGGTCAAGATCGTTGGTTTGGCGCGGCTGACCCCAAGCGCTGCTCGCGAAGGAGCCGCCGATACCATACTCAAAGCCTTGGGTCTCAAGCCGCTCTATCACAGTTCGTAAGACTTCCTCAATCGTCATTTGAATCGTTAGGAGTCGCCTGATCTCGGTTCAAACGCTTCATCGCCGCGATGTGGACCTGCCGTCCCATCTCGCTAAGCTCAATTGCAATTTGAAATCTGCGCGCTGGCGTCATTTGTCTCAGACGTTGAGTGACCTGAGAGTGAATCCAGTCGTTTTTATCGAGCAGATCTGTTCGCCTCAAGCTGGCAACCTCATTTCATTTCCTCGATGATCTGCTTGTGCTCCTCAGTCATTTCGGGCACCGGCTCCTGCGAAACTTTCATCAAGCCGTCCGCCGCCTTGCGAATGACTGTGTTGACTTTTCCGAGCCCTGGGTCCTTGTCGGGAAAGTCCAAACGGAAGTGGCCGCCGCGACTTTCTTTCCGGACGAGTGCGGAGCGCGTAATCGCTTCCGAAACGGTAAGCATGTTTGCAAGGTCCATCGCGGTGTGCCAACCGGGATTGTAATCGCGGTTTCCGTCGACCAACACCTTTGCATAGCGGCTTTGCAACTTCGCAAGACCGTCAAGCGCTTGCCGCATCTCATCTTCCTGCCGCACGATGCCTACGAGCTCTTGCATCATGTTTTGCAAGTCTTTGTGAATTTGAAATGGGTTTTCGTCACGAGAAGCACCGTCACCAAACGGCGCCAAAGACCAACTTGTCGCTGAATCGACCTGAGACTCATCGACTGCGGCAAGCGGATTCGCTTTTGCATAATCCGCGGCAAATTGACCGGCGCGTTTTCCAAACACCAAGAGGTCGGAAAGCGAATTTCCTCCGAGCCTGTTTGCTCCATGGAGACCAGCAGCGCATTCGCCCGCCGCGAACAAGCCGGGAACAGTCGACATTTGTGACTCAGGCTCAACTCGAATGCCGCCCATGATGTAGTGCGTGGTCGGACCGATCTCCATCGGCTCTTTCGTGATATCGATTCCTGCCAGTTCTTTGAACTGGTGATACATGCCCGGCAACTTGCGCTTGATATGTTCTTCGGAGTTCGGAACTTTCTCTTTGATCCAAGCGATGTCGAGGAACACGCCGCCGTGCGGTGACCCGCGCCCTTCCTTAACTTCCCGAACGATGCAGCGCGCCACGTGATCTCGAGTTAGGAGTTCCGGCGGTCGGTTCGCGTTCCGATCACCAATGACGTATCTCCAACCTTCTTCGGCATCCTTGGCGGTTTGGTTCTTGTAGTTGTCGGGGATGTCGTTAAACATGAACCGCTCGCCTTTCGAGTTCTTCAGAATGCCGCCCTCACCTCGAACGCCTTCGGTTACTAGAATGCCGCGAACAGATGGTGGCCACACCATTCCCGTAGGATGGAACTGTACGAACTCCATGTCGAGCAGATCTGCACCGGCGTGATAAGCGAGCGATTGTCCATCGCCTGTATATTCCCAGCTGTTACTTGTGATCGAGTAGGACTTGCCGACGCCGCCTGTGGCGAGAATAATCGCCTTGGCACGGAACACGACAAACTGACCGCGCTCTCGAAAATATCCAAACGCACCGCACACGCGATTACCTTCTTTGAGGAGGCGGATCACGGTGCATTCCATATGGAAATCGATTCCGCGGTGAATTCCATGATCCTGCAACGTACGGATCATCTCTAGCCCGGTACGGTCACCGACGTGGGCAAGGCGCGGATATTTGTGACCGCCGAAATTCCTCTGCAGTATCTTTCCGTCTTTCGTGCGGTCGAACAGCGCGCCCCACGCTTCCAGTTCCTTAACACAATCGGGAGCTTCCTTCGCGTGCAACTCGGCCATGCGAGGATTGTTGAGATACTGCCCGCCACGCATCGTGTCGGCAAAGTGGACGCGCCAGTTGTCGCGATCGTCGACGTTGCCGATTGCGGCAGCCATGCCGCCTTCCGCCATAACGGTGTGCGCCTTACCAAGAAGTGATTTGCAAACGACGCCAACCGTAACACCAGCGGCGGAGGCTTCGATCGCAGCTCGCAAGCCGGCGCCTCCTGCGCCAATGACGAGGACGTCGTATTCGAAAGTCTTATGTTCCGCCATTAAAGAATCCTTAGGTCGTGCCAAATTCCCATCGAGCACAACCGGACATAAAGGTCAGCGAGCATAACTCCGAATAGCGAGCACCAGGCGAAATACATGTGCCGTTTATTTAAGGAGGAAACGCAGCCGTAACAAGCGGATTGCATCGGATGACCCGACAAACACTTTTTGCCACCACCCACCAAATGCCTCAAGGAATGGCATGAAAGCGTATAGCAAGTAAGCAGCGACACGTTTACGAGCAAGATAATGCTTCCCAAGCCAATGCCAAAGCCGGTGTCAAAAAAGAATCCGTCCCACGCGTCCTTCCACAGGACAATCAGGAAGAGAAGCGCGAAATACATAAAGTAGCGATGGACGTTTTGAATCTTGAGCGGCCACGCGTTCTCGCTGTTATATTTCTTCCGAGGTTCGCTGACCGCACACGCCGGCGGGTCAGCCCAGAATCCCTTGTAGTAAGCCCCTCGATAGTAGTAGCACGTAAATCGGAATAGAGCGGGGAAGGGAAGAATGATGAGCGCGGGAGAGAAGGGAAGGAATCCCGGCCACCATCCGGGTTTCGGTCCAAACCATGCCTCTTTGCCGCCCCAGATCTCAGGAGAATAAAAGGGCGACAGGTAATTTCCAAATCGGTAATGCGCGTTCTGCATCGCCGCCCACGTGGCGTAGACGATGAATCCAGAAAGAACGATCAATGTCAGAAGCGGCGAAACCCACCACGCATCCCTGCGTGAGGTTTGCCCGAGACCGTGCGGTTTGAGAACCGACTCGGTGCCCGTTGAACCCATGCTGCTCATGTTTTGAGCATGTTATTAGGAATCCAGCCAACAATGCAAATGTCTTTTGCGACGAGGCAGTTTTCGCCTCGCTATTCGCAATCTACTCTCGGAAAAACGAAGAGAGGTCTGATACGGCTCGTAGTCGCCCGGGAGGCACCTTAGCGATACGGGCCGTATCAGACCGGGTCGGTATCGGCCCCGAATGAGGCCAACCGACCCTAACCTCTAACCTTCATTTCTACGCTTGCCGCGATGGTTAAGTGCCCACCATCGAGCGGGACTGGAGGTTTCCGGACGCTTAAGTTCAGTCGCTTCATGCCGACTTTAGTGTTATGAACCCGGTTCCGCATGTCGACGCCTTGCAAAAGGCGATCGCGAGCAAGCGCGTCGATTTGCATTCACTGCTCTTCGTTTGGTTAGCCACGGATACAAGGTCGGAGCGGGAGTATGTTGAAGTCGCGCAGGCTCTTTTGGCGGCCTCTGAGCACAACTTGGCCCACTTGGCCGGAAATCGCGGCCTCGCCAATTTCCCCAAAAGCGATGCCTTAGCAATGGTTTGCCTGCGACTCGAAATGCATTCTTTGCGCCTTGCCGCCTAGCCCTTGTGCGTCAGCCTCATAATCTCTTACAGAGATGAGTCCTATTGAGGCGGTTGTTCTCACCGGTGGTCGAAGCCGACGCATGGGTACCGACAAGGCGAAGCTCGTCGTCGATGGCGTACCCCAGGGTGACCGAATCGTCTGGCAGTTGCTGGATCAAATGCCCGTGACAGTTTTGGGCCGAGAGCCGAATTACGGGGCGATGTTTATTCGCGACAAAGAGGAGTTTGGTGGCCCTATCGCTGCGCTCTCCGCTTTTGAACCTTCCTCGGAGTTTGTGTTCGTTGCTTCATGCGATTTGCCATTGTTCGATCTCGCTTTAGTTACTCTCCTGAAGAACAGAATTGGAGATGCGGACGCATGTGTTCCTGTCGTCGACGACTTCCGTCAGCCGCTATGTGCCCTGTATACAAAGGGTGCATTTGCAAAATTGGCAACGTTGGAAGATCAATGTGCAATGGGATGGCTTGATGCGCTGAACACGACGATCGTCACTGAGCGAGAGATTGTTGCCGCCGGCATCGATCCGCGTTGCGCCCGAGGTGCAAACACCCCCGAGGAGTTGGAGGAAATGTTGAAAGTGGTGCGCGGCTAATGTGGGACGTCTCCGGAAAGGACAATTCGCCTCGCACGGCAACCGCGGAAGCCGTTTTGCGAGCAAAGCGCGAGACGTTGAAAGCGATTCGCGAGGGCACAGTACCGAAGGGCGACCCGCTCCCCATCGCGAAAGTCGCGGCGGTGCAAGCAGCGAAGAACACTCCCTCGATCATTCCGTATTGCCATCCATTGCCGCTCACGCATGTCGATGTTCAATTTGAACTTGGCATGGAGAGCATTCAAGTGCGTGTCACTACGAAGACGAACTATAAGACCGGTGTGGAGATGGAAGCACTGACGGCCGCCGCCGCCGCGGCTCTTACGCTTTACGACATGCTCAAGCAGATCGACATGGGCATGACGATCGAATGTGTGCGCCTTATCGAAAAGACCGGCGGCAAATCGGATTACAAGGTCAAGGGGTCGGAATAGCCTTGACCACGTTTCGCGACGCTTCGATTCTCATCATAGGTAACACAACCGTGAACGACACAGAGATCATTCCCTTGGATGTACTCATCGGTCGAGTGTTGGCTGAGCCGATCATAGCGCCCGTCGATTTGCCTTTATTCGATAACTCTGCGGTCGATGGATATGCATTGAGATGGGCGGATACAAAGCGAGCACCAGTCGAATTGACCTGCATCGGAGAGATCGCGGCGGGCGATTCCGTCAATTACGAGATCGGAGCGGGCGAGTGCGTCCGCGTATTCACCGGCTCGCGCTTGCCGTTCGGCGGTGATGCGATTGTCATGCTGGAGCACACTGAATGCGACGGCAATCGAGTTACTGTCAAACAAGCGGTCGAAAAGGAAGCAGGAATTCGACGGCAGGGTGAAGAAATGCCAAAGGGTAACCCCGTCTTCCCCGAATGGTCGCTCTTCGATCCGGTAATTATCACACCCTCTGTTCTAGGCGTCTTGTCGAGCTTTGGAATAACCAGAGCAGAAGTATTCAAGCGCCCGAGAGTATCGGTTATCGGGACGGGTAGTGAATTGGTTCCGCCGGGAAACGAGCTGTGCCCGGGCCAAATTTATGAATCCAATTCGAGATCGATTGCGGCGGCAGTCGAACTTCTGGGCTGCCAAGTCCAACTGGTCAAGAACGTCAAAGACGATGTCGACGAAATTAGGCGCACGCTAGAGAATGCGCTCATGATCAGTGACGTGGTCATCACTTGTGGTGGAGTATCTGTCGGAGACCATGATGTTGTAAGGCAATGCGCAGATGGCCTCGGCGTCAAAGAGATTTTTTGGAGGATCGATTTGCGGCCCGGCAAGCCGTTCTACTTCGGAAAGGGCGCGCAGGAGCAGCTCGTCTTTGGCCTCCCCGGTAATCCAGTTTCCGCTCTTGTGACCTACCTCGCCCTCGTTCGTCCCTCCTTGAAAAAGATGATGGGAGTAGGCTCGGTCGTCGCATTGTCGACCGTTCTTGCGAGAACCACCCTTGACATTCGTAAGGCTAAGGGTAGGACGGAGATTCTAAGATCCGTGGCCCATCGAGGGGGCAATGGCGATTTGTGGTTGGAGCCGGTGGGACAGAAAGGTTCGCACATCATGACGGCTCTGGCGTACTCAACGCATATGATCGTGCTCGACGAAGATGTGGAGTTTGTGCAGGAGGGGCATGTCGTGAACGCGGTTCCGATCGTGTGGGAGTTAGAGCATTGCCGCGGGTAACGATTTACTATTTCGCCATTCTGCGTGAGCAGCGTGGCGAATCGGCGGAAGTTATCGAAACATCGTGCGATACGCCAGCCGCCGTGTATAGCGAACTGCAATCGAAGCATGGTTTGTCCGTTCCCGTCGAAGTGCTGCGATGTGCGGTGAACGATGAGTTCGCTTCAATGGAGCAAAAGCTGAAAGAAAATGACGCAGTCGCGTTTATCGCGCCTGTAGCGGGTGGCTAGGGATGTTTGTTCTTACATTGCATCCGCAAGAAGAAGTAGCTCGCGAGCAGCCGGATAGTCGCGCAGGTGCCATGGTCGTCTTCGAGGGCGTTGTTCGAGACCTGAATGAAGGACGAGAAGTGCAGTCGCTCGAATACGAAGCGATGGAATCTCTCGCCGCAAAGGAAGGAGCTAAGATCATCCGAGAAGCATTGGCTAAATTTCCAATCCTTGATGCGTGGTGCGTCCATCGGGTTGGGCATCTACGCGTCGGGGAGATTGCGATTCGTGTCGAAGTACAGGCGGCGCACCGCTCTGGAGCCTTTGCCGCATGCCAATACATAGTCGACGAAGTGAAGGCAAGGGTGCCAATTTGGAAGAAGGAGCATTATGCAGATGGCGATTCTGAATGGATAGGATCGGAATCGTGGGCTACTAAAGCCGCGCCATAATCCCCGAAGCCATGTCTTCTGTGTCCTTAGCGATCATGGTCAGGGACGACGCCGAAAGAGTTCGTCGCGCGATCCGTTCAGCCAAGGAGGCTGTCGACGAAATAGTCGTCCTCGATACGGGGTCAAAGGACGACACAGTTTCTGTGGCGAGAGAGGAAGGTGCCTTCGTCCACGAAATCGAATGGCCGAACAGCTTTGCGGACGCCCTAAATGTCCTGCTCGGTCACGTAAAGACCGAGTGGATTCTGCGACTCGATTCCGACGAGTGGTTTGAGACCAATCCTCAAGAGAAGATTCGAGAATGCGTGGCCCAAGAAGACGCATTTGGCTTCCGTCTGATCCGCCGGGACATCCTTCCCCAAGGTGGCTACGAAGAGATCGCGCTCCTCAGATTGTGGAGACACGATCCCCAACTCAAGTACTCGGGCTTGGTTCACGAGAACATCCCGATTTCCGCTTTTCAACAAGTTTGGCCACATAAGGTGGAAAAATCCTCCGGCCTTTGGATTTGGCACGACGGCTATGGCCAAGGGCACCTCGACAAGATCCGCCGAAACATCCCCCTCTTGGAGCAGCAGGTCGCCCAGGGTCCGGATTCACGCTACCACGAAGCCATGCTCGCGCGGGGTTACAAGGACGTTGGAGATGAACGCTGGATGCCGATGATGATGAGGATCGTCGAGCGGTCGCTCGGCGAGAAGGAGCCGGCGACACCCATCCTCAGCATCATCTATACCGATGTGCTGAACAGCATGAACGGGCCAGAAATGAATATGGCCCGCACCGATCAGATTCTCCTAAGAGCTTTGCAATGGTTCAGGGCCACGCCCACCGTGCTTGCCGCCGCTTCAAATCTGGAGTTGCGACGAGGACGTCGGGAGAAGGCGCTAGAACTTCTTCTCACTCTTGCCGACATGGCCGAAACAGGTGCGTACGATCGTGGCATGCCCGTCAACCCGGCGCTCTTTGGCAAGCAATTCTGGAAGCACCTAGATCAACTCGCAGACCAACTTCACCGTTGGGACATCTGCAAGAGATGCGAACCCTATCTGTAGTTTGTGAATTGTGGGTTGTAGATTGTTGATACTGGATGCTAGATGCTGGATGCCAGATCAATCGGAATCCGGAATCCAGAATCCAGAATCAAACCTCAATCTACAATAAGAAATGCGTTGCATCATCGTTATTCCCGCGCGAATGGGAAGCACTCGATTTCCGGGCAAGCCCCTCTGCGATCTTCTTGGCAAGCCGATGGTGCAATGGGTGTACGAGGCCGCCCTTAAATCTGGAGTTGGTGAAAGAGTAGTTGTCGCCACGCCCGATCAAGAGATCGTCGACGCCTGCAAGTCATTCGGAGCAGAGGGTGTTCTCACCAGACACGATCATGAAACTGGCACAGATCGAATCGCGGAGGTCGCCGAAAAGATTCCCGCCGATGTGTACGTTAATGTCCAGGGTGATGAACCCTTGATCCAAGCGTCAAGCATCGCTGCATGCGCCGATCCAATGCTGAAGGATTCCAAAATCGCTATTGGAAGCGTGTATTGCGAATGTCCTGAGGACGAATACGACAATCCTGCTGTTGTTAAAGTCGTCACCGACGCAAACGACTTCGCTCTCTACTTCAGCCGATATGCAATTCCGTTTGTCAGAAATCCGAGGGTGCTTCCCGTGAAGAAGCACATCGGTCTCTACGCGTATCGACGCGATGCTCTCCAAGGATTCGCAACGTGGGCCATGTCTCCGCTCTTTCCAGCACATTGGGATCCTAAGCTTAGAATTCCACGTGGACAAGTTGTCGCGGCCGCTTCTATAGTGTCACCTAAATACTAGTGACTCCAGCGTAACTGGACTGGCCACAGTTAGGCCGCAAATGTAATCACACTGGCTCACCTTCGGGTG
>JADMIO013007932.1_pt1 | contig 142641 bp, 112 predicted proteins | sample 8958161 | NCBI WGS metagenome assembly JADMIO01 (sample SAMN16585339, study PRJNA669376) | soil metagenome | isolation source: Crop rotation soil | place: USA: Cullars Rotation, Alabama | collected 2011
CTGGGACCACGGTCCCACTCGTATCGTCGGTCTGATTATTAGTCTGGGACCACGGTCCCACTCGTATCGTCGGTCTGATTATTAGTCTGGGACCACGGTCCCACTCGTATCGTCGGTCTGATTATTAGTCTGGGACCACGATCCCACTCGTGTTGTCGGTCTGATTATCGGTCTGGGACCACGGTCCCACTTGTATTGTCGATCAGACTATCAGCGTGAGACTACGATTCCATCAATGCCTGTCAAGGGCAAGTATTGACATTCGTCGTAACCTGTAGAACGGAGTAACCTCGGTGTGCGGTTGTATGCCTGCTGTGGATTGCTGCTGTGTCCTGCTTATCCACAACATTTTGCGCACGGTTATGTGGACAAAATACCTGGTTACCCAGGCCGTGCCGGCACGTTAACCGGGCTGCATCCGATGCAAGTGTGTCGCTGTCGACGAGCTCGCGAGCTCGGACATGAGGTTGCCCCGTATTCAGTGTCGCTGATTTGTATTGTCTGAAGTTGCTTTTACGTTAAGTTGATGCAGATCAATTAATACGATACCTGCGTCATAATTGATTATTTGACGTGGTTTGATGGCCTCCACGCACGTTGTGATATGTAGATGATAATCATTATCACTTTACGGGTCCTTTCCGGTGATCCGACAGGTTACGGGGCGGCGACCTCGCGGGTTTTCGCTATTTATGAAAATTTTCCGGTTTAAGGCGTTTCCGTTCTTCTTCGTCATAACTTAATGTTTTTATTTAAAATACCCTCTGAAAAGAAAGGAAACGACAGGTGCTGAAAGCGAGCTTTTTGGCCTCTGTCGTTTCCTTTCTCTGTTTTTGTCCGTGGAATGAACAATGGAAGTCCGAGCTCATCGCTAATAACTTCGTATAGCATACATTATACGAAGTTATATTCGATGCGGCCGATCTAGCAGAAAGTCAAAAGCCTCCGACCGGAGGCTTTTAACTTCTGTCACCTAGGTTACGCCCCGCCCTGCCACTCATCGCAGTACTGTTGTAATTCATTAAGCATTCTGCCGACATGGAAGCCATCACAAACGGCATGATGAACCTGAATCGCCAGCGGCATCAGCACCTTGTCGCCTTGCGTATAATATTTGCCCATGGTGAAAACGGGGGCGAAGAAGTTGTCCATATTGGCCACGTTTAAATCAAAACTGGTGAAACTCACCCAGGGATTGGCTGAGACGAAAAACATATTCTCAATAAACCCTTTAGGGAAATAGGCCAGGTTTTCACCGTAACACGCCACATCTTGCGAATATATGTGTAGAAACTGCCGGAAATCGTCGTGGTATTCACTCCAGAGCGATGAAAACGTTTCAGTTTGCTCATGGAAAACGGTGTAACAAGGGTGAACACTATCCCATATCACCAGCTCACCGTCTTTCATTGCCATACGAAATTCCGGATGAGCATTCATCAGGCGGGCAAGAATGTGAATAAAGGCCGGATAAAACTTGTGCTTATTTTTCTTTACGGTCTTTAAAAAGGCCGTAATATCCAGCTGAACGGTCTGGTTATAGGTACATTGAGCAACTGACTGAAATGCCTCAAAATGTTCTTTACGATGCCATTGGGATATATCAACGGTGGTATATCCAGTGATTTTTTTCTCCATTTTAGCTTCCTTAGCTCCTGAAAATCTCGATAACTCAAAAAATACGCCCGGTAGTGATCTTATTTCATTATGGTGAAAGTTGGAACCTCTTACGTGCCGATCAGATTAAAACGAAAGGCCCAGTCTTTCGACTGAGCCTTTCGTTTTATTTGACCATGTTGGTATGATTTAAATTAATACGACTCACTATAGGGTCAGTGCGGCCGCGACTTCAAGTCACGTGAATTCCAAGCTTCGGATCCCACTGTGCTGGAAAGCCCACCGAAGTCGGGACGCGGGCCGTCCGTGCCGATGTGGACATCGAACCACACCTCGCGGTCACGTTGTCTGGCCAACTGGAGAATCTTTTGATGCGCCGCGAGCGTGGTGATCCCCGAAGCAGCGCCGCTGAAATTGAAGGGATCTTTGATTTCCTTCCCGTAAGCGAAGTCTCCGACAATCAGGATGATCTGAGCGTCTTTGGCCCAGACCACCTCGGCGATGGCTTTGAACTTATCGAAGTAGCTCTCGTCCACCCTCTCTTCATTGCCGAGCTGCAGGTATTTCAGGTGGTACGGTTCCCTGCGTCCGGCCTCCACGCGTTTACGGGCCCAGGGGGTATCGGCGCGCCCGTTTACGTACTCGATAAAGTCGGCCACGTCCTGAGGGGGTTCGTTTACATTGAGATCCGGTATCCCCAGGAAGCCGGCGGCGCCACAGAAATCCAAAAACTCCAACACGCCCCAACCCCGGGAAGAATAGGGATACCAGGTGCCATTGTACGGTTGCCGAAGTTGGCGTGGCCCGAACATTTGCTTCCAGCGATATTCAGAGGAATTGATCATGCTCCCGCCGAACCGCAACACGCTGATCCCCTGGCTCACCAGTCCTTCCGCCACGTCTTTGCGCACTGGCAGTCCCCGGAAGCGCCCCCAGGATCCCGGCTGCAGAAAAGCATAGCCCACGGTGAGAGTGCCGGGCGCCTTCATCTTGATCGCGAACCGGCCGGCCCCCTCAGCGCTTTTGGGCCGCAGTGTAAAATCGATTCGCTGCCAATCCTGACCTTGAGCCATCAGCTGCTTCTCGGTCACGACTCTTGTCCCGTCCCCGCTCTCAAGGGCGACGAAGAACGGAGTGGGGGTCTGAGCTCGCACATAAACAAATCCTTCATACGGCTTGCCGCGGACGAAGCTCATGCCCCACCGGTTTAGCCCTCGATTTTCTATGCCGATCTCACCTGTCCCCAAAGCGAACCTGAGTTGCTGGCTCTGGCGTCCCGAAAAGGGGTTCTCTTGCACGAGTGCAAACTGACCATCCGCTGTCCCACGGCGCAGGGGGCGCCATTGGCTGCTGACCCCTTGTCCCCAGGCCTTGGCGTTTTCACAGACGAAGTCATACCTTCGTTCCTGGTTTGCAGTTCGTACGGTGAAATTACGATAACTGGCGTCACGTTGCCAGGTGCGCAAGCCAACCGACCCAGTCGCGAGCGGATGCTCTCTATCTTCGTATTGAATGATGCTCTTGCCGTTGACCGATACCTCCAGTGAGTTGGTTTTCATCTGGACGGTCATTCGGATCCAGTCTCCCAACGGGACCGGGCACGGGACATGGCGAATATACTCCCAGTTTTGGCGATGGCGCCCCAGCAGCAACCTCCCGGTATCGGGTTCGATCGCCACCTCGTAGCCGTTAAACTCGTCATGGCCCTTGCCGGCATCGCTGACTTTGACGATCAGGCCGGCGTTGCCGCTGCCTCGGTCATTGAACTTGATTTCCACGCTCGCCTCGCCTTCTTCAAACACCGGGTCCTCCGGCACGAGCTTGGATCCTTCGCCTCCGATCACGCGGACTCCGTCCGGTTCCGGTCTCCAGTGTCCGAAGGTCTTGAAGCCCTTGATGGGCATCTGGGGCACAGGTTCAGCGAAGCTTTCGCCAAAGACCATTTGGCTGTCGATGCCGCCATACACTTCGTGGTTCACGTCCTCGAGGCAAGCCCCGGTCAGATAACGTGAGACCGGATGTAGTACCTTTCGAGCATCGATGCGGATCACCGTTTCCTGGGCCGGGCTCGGCTGGATCAAGTTTAAAGAGGCTACCACGAAGCCGAGAGTGGAGAGTGTGCGCATTTGAATTCTCGCTAACGGAGCGGGTCCATCATGAAGCCAGAGCGCGGCTGGATCCATGAAATTCTCTGCGGGTACCGCTCTGGGTGGTTAGAGAGTTCTCTCGCCGAAGATGTCGTTCTTGTTGTTGCGGAAATCGAGGTACTTCCAGAGCTCCACGTGACCGTCGGCGAAAGTGACTCCGGCCCGTTCACTGTGGCGACAAGCGGGTTGCTTTTGCGGTTGCCACAGCAACCAACCGTTCTGCGGATCCGGTGGGAAGGTGACGATCTCGGTCAAGTAGCCGCCAGCAGGGACATTTTTGGAGTTTTTGGGAATGCCGGTGTCGCCCATTAGCCAAAGCTGCACGGGCCGGGTGAGTTCGGTGAGTCGTCGGCTGCCGAGCGGGTCGCGACCTCCGGCATTCTGGAAGGCATAACGAATGATCGTGCTTTCGACCGGCCCATAACCTTCCCAGCGTGCGCCGAAGATGATTTGGATGTCGGGATCCCGGACCGCTGGGCAACGCCACACGTTGTTTGAGATCGCATACCCTGTGAGATACTTCCCCTTTGAAAGCGTTTGAAACCACCAGTCGCCTCCCGGCTCGATGTTGTTGCCGACCCATGCCTTGGTGTAAAGATGGGGCAGCCGCTCGGTGTTGTCGGCCGCATAGAGGAGAAAGCTAAGCCCGAGCTGGCGACTGTTGTTGACGCACCGAGTAGCGGTGGCCTTGTCCTTCGCGCGCGACAGTGCGGGCAAGAGCATCGCGGCGAGGATCGCGATGATGGCGATAACGACGAGCAACTCGATCAAGGTGAAGGCGGTGGCGCCAGTACGTCGACCTGAAGGTAGAGAAGCCATTTCCGGAAACTGATATTACACCCTAGCTTCCTGCCTTCCAGCGTAATCATGCCTGTGTTCTTGTGGGGGCCGGCACGAGAGCGGTTTGGACTGGGGTAGCCCTCTGCCGCTTTTGCCGGGCATGCTAACCACGCATGGGCTGTCCCACCATCCCGCACCTGCCCAAGTCCAAAAGCGCCCCGATGAACCGGGGGAGCAGTCCAAAACCCGGCGGCGGTTTGGCGGTTGCCCTCATCGCATGGAGCGTTAAACCCATACAGCTTCCGCATTGATCAGAGGCGAACCTCCGTTACATTTCGGCATGGCTAAGCTGGAGGTCACAATTCCGGTGGGGGGAATCAGCCTCGAGGGCGAGTTGCACTTGCCAGAGACGGCGGTGGGGTTGGTCCTGTTCGCGCACGGGAGCGGGAGCAGTCGTCACAGCCCACGCAACCAGTATGTCGCGGGTGTTTTGAGGCACGCCGGGCTTGGGACATTGTTGATAGATTTGCTCACGGCAGGAGAGGAGGAGGCCGAGCTGTATTCTCGTCACCTGCGATTCAACATACCCCTCCTGGCGGAGCGTCTTCTTGCTGCCACCCACTGGGCTCGCGAAACAGCGAACGTGGGAGAACTGGGACTCGGGTATTTTGGTTCCAGCACAGGTGCAGCGGCGGCCCTGGTCGCTGCGGCCGAACCGTGCGCTTTAGTCAGCGCGGTAGTCTCGCGCGGGGGTCGTCCCGACCTGGCGGGTGATGCGCTCGAGCGCGTACGCGCATCCACTCTCCTGATTGTCGGTGGCGATGACCGGCCGGTCATTCCGTTGAACGAGGAAGCCCTCAAGCGGTTACGCTGCGAAAAAGCGATCCGGATCGTTCCGGGGGCGTCTCATCTGTTTGAAGAGCCGGGTAAACTGGAAACGGTCTCTTGGTTGGCGGCCGATTGGATGAGCCACCATTTGAAGGTAAGGCCCGGCGGCTCAGGAATCGCTCAAGAAGTCTGACAAGGTATCATCCTCTTCGATGTTGACGGTCTTACCGAAATCTTTGCCGCTCTTTTCCAGGAGCTTCTGGACTTGAGGTGAAACCCACCGCTTTCTTTTATCGTTCTGATTTCGAGGCTTGAGCCGGTAATGGCCGGTCGAGTCGGATTCTACAAATCCTTTGTCGACCAAACTTGAAAGGACGGGTACTGCCCAGTTGGGATCCTCGCGTTGACGGCGCTTTCCTCCAGCGCGCCGGCCGATTTCGGCGAGCGAAACAAATTGCCCCGGCCAGCCCTTGAGGTACAGGCAAATCTCACGTTCGTCGGCATTCATTATTTGCGGCCCTTCCGGAGCGCAGGGGTTCCTCGTCTGCACTCGTGCTCAGGGGTTCTTAGGTTGCGGGTTCTTATCGGGTAAGTCGATGTTAAAAAGCGGGTTAAGTAGACTATTCGCGAGACACAATCATGGTTTTGATTGCCAGCGTGCGACAGCCACCTAATACTCGAGCCGTGAGCGTGTTGTTGGGCCCATGAGATGAGTTCCTGCCGAAAGTCGCTTGTCCTGACCGCCGCACTGCTCGCCGGGGCAGCCGCTGGTTGGGGGCAAAAAATCCCGAACTGGCGGACCTACAAAATGGCGGACGGGCTTCGGGAATCTGCGTGTCTTTCGGTCACAGTTTCCGCACAAGGAAAGGTCCTGGCTCGCCACTATAACGCACCTTTTGTTAGTGAGTTGGATGGGTATGGAATCTCAGTAAAGCAACTTCCCGAGATCGGCAAGGGACGGCTTTATCAAAGCCCCGGGGGACAACTCTGGACGGTCATTCCGCAGGGGCTTTTGGAGTTTAAAGACGGTATCTGGTTAACCAACCCGGTGGCGGAGATCTCATCTGAACCTCACGTGAGCACGTTGTTTGACCCTGTCCCGCTGTGTCCGGTCAAACAGGGCGTGGTGCTCTTCCTTCGACCAGATGGGTTATTGGAATTCAACTCGGTGGGCGCGGACCCGCCTCACACGAGGATCCTTCGATCGGCGAGCCAAACCGGCCTAGGCCGGTTTACGGGAATGGTGTCGGCTCGCGACGGGGGGTTGTGGATTAGCGGCGCGCGCGGTTTGGCGAAGGTTCCGGGCCCTCTGCGTAACCTCAGACCCGAAACCCAATGGAAGGAGTTCCTGCTACCGCCCTCGCTCGGGATCGAGAGCTTGCTGGCTTCACGCGAGGTACCGTCCGGCGATCGCGGCGATCGGCCTGCGCCAATGGTGATCTCCCTGGCTGAGGCGGCGGTCACTCATCAAAAGGTTCTGGCGGTGCTTGATGGGCGTGATTGGAGTGTGGAATCCCTCCCTTCGCAAAAGGTCCGGCAAGTCTGGTATGGTCCTGACCAGCCCGCCTGGGGGACGACGATCGACTCGTTATTTCAATGGAATCCTGCCGTTCCCGGCGAAGTGACCGAAAACGACGAGTTTTCCGCCCAGAAATATTACGATGTGGCCGTGGAACCCGGAGGCAATTTTTGGCTGGCGACTTCGGATGGCCTCTTTCGCTACTCCCCGCCTCTATGGAGAGGTCCCCCGCTTGTGCGCGAGGTCACCAGTCCGGTGCGTTGTGTCGCGGGGGACCCCGACGGCCGGTTATGGTTTGTCTCTGCGAACCGTCTTTACTCCTACGGCCATGGACGGCTGGAGAGTCTGGCGCTCCCCAGCACGGGAACGCGTTCTCTGCAGGTGCAAGGCTTGTTTTGTCTCAGGAATCAAACGCTGGTGGTGGAAGTTGAGGACCCGGACTCTATTGCCGGGAGCCATTTATTCAGCCTCGATCTCCAGGAAAGTGCGCCGCGTCAGATCGTGCAAATCAATCCCGGATTTCGATGCAAGGTGTTGGGCCTTTTTTCGGACGGCACACTGTGTGTTCAGGATCGAACGACCGCAGGAGACCAGGCTTCTGGCTCGCTGGCTCGGTACGATGGGCGAAGAATGGAGGTCGCGGGCGATTCTGCCCAACTGCCGTATCTGGGCACTAATCTCCACGCTTTGTTTCAGGCGCAAAACGGCGACCTGTGGTTGAGTGGCGATTCCGGCACGGCTTGGTACCACGATCGGCACTGGATACCGTTCACGTCCAGCGACCGATCCGCCCCCGAGGCTCCCGTGAGCTTTATCGAGTTAGGGGACGGCAAGATTTGGTGTGCAGATGCTCAGCAGGTTTGGGAGTTCGATGGACGGAATTGGACGGTGATCCGGAGTGGCTTCGACCAAATCAACACGCTCTGGCGGACGCGGGATGGCAATGTCTGGGTCGCTACCAGCAGCGGCCTGTATCGCTTCGTTAAAAACATCTGGATCGAGCACGGGGTCGAGGAGGGGCTGCCCAGTTCAGCAGTCCGCGAGTTGTTCGAGGACCAGCAGGGGCTGTGGGCGGCCACAACCCGTGGGTTGAGCCTCTTTCACCCACAAGCCGATCGGGACCCTCCGGTTGTCACCATCCAGCAACCCGCCTATGCGGGCGGTGGACCGAGTGAGGGCACGGTTCTGACGCTCTCTTTCACCGGGCAGGACAAGTGGCGCTTCACACCACCGGGGCGATTGCTGTTCTCTTATGTGCTGGATGACGGAGATTGGTCGGCCTACCAGGAAGGGGGGCAGGTGACCTACACGGATTTGCGCGCCGGAAAACATTCGTTCAAGGTGCGCGCGATCGATCGGAATGCCAATCAGAGCAAGGAAACCGCTCAGCTCAACTTTGCCGTGGTGCTGCCGTGGTATCGCGAAACCCGTCTGGTCCTCATTTCGATCGCAGGGCTGGTGGCGGCACTTTTTTTCGCAGCCGTCGCGTTCAACCGGCACCGTCAACTGTTACGGAGCTACGCGGAGGTGGAGAAGAAAGTCACGGAGCGCACGCTGCAACTCGAGCAGGCGAACCAGGAATTGCTCCAAAGTCAAAAAATGAGGGCTTTGGGCACGCTTGCGGCCGGAATCGCCCACGACTTCAATAATATTCTCTCCATCGTGAAGGGGTCGGCGCAGATTATCGAAGATAACCTGGAAAATCCGGAGAAGATCCGCAGCCGGGCCGATCGGATCAAAACCGTGACGGACCAAGGCGCGGGCATCGTGCGGGCGATGTTGGGCTTCAGTCGGGATTCCGGCCAGGAGATGACCCCGTGCGACATTAATGCGGTTGTGGATGACACGCTCAAGTTGCTGGGCGACCGCTTTTTGCGTGAGGTTCAGGTGAAATACCAGCCGACTCTGGGCCTGCCTCGGGTGCTCACTTCCAAGGATTTCGTTCAACAAATACTGTTGAATTTCATTTTCAATGCTGCGGAATCGATGACCACCAATAAGGAGATCCTGGTGCGTTCCCGGCTGATGGACACCTTGCCCCAGGACCTTGTGCTGTTGCCCGAATCTGCGCCTCTGTTTGTCGGGATCTCGGTGCAGGACTTTGGGTGTGGCATCGCCCCCGAGATTTTACCGCGGATTTTTGAGCCGTTCTTCACCACCAAAGCGCGCTCCAGCAGGCGGGGCACTGGCCTCGGCCTGTCCATGGTGTATGAGTTGGCTAAGAAACTCGAAGCTGGATTGTGCGTCGAGTCCACTCTGGATGTCGGCAGCACCTTTACCCTGATTTTACCCGCTTCAGCGGCGGGACCCGGATCACCTGCTGGTCCGCCAAACCGCGCCTGACGCTATCCGCTTATGCCTAACCCCAGAATCCTGGTGATTGAAGACGATGATTTCCAATATGAGATCTACGAAGAAGCTCTGAGCAAATACGAACTGGTCCGTGTCACCAGCGGCAGTGAGGCCCTGGCGCGAATTCCGCAGTATACCCCCGACGTCGTGATCCTGGATCATGTGCTCGAGAAAGGAGAGCTGGGACTGGACTTCCTACCGGAGCTGAAGGAGTTGCTCCCCTTCGTCCCGATCATCATCGTCTCGGGCGCCCTCGAAGTGCACCAGCAACTCCAGGCGCTACAGGGGCCACGCCGGGCCCATTACTGCCTCCCGAAACCGGTCGACATCCGTGCTCTGAAAAAGACGGTTGAGACGGCTTTAAATCAATGCGGCGAGACCGAGGTGGTCAGGCAATTTGAAGCCCTGGAGCGTTCGCACCGGATGGATGCCCTGGACTTGTTCACCCGTTCCTCGGACCGCCTCAGCCGGCAAACACATATTCGAGAGCGCCTGGCCAGATCCCAAGAGCGGCCCAATATCTCCGCGCTCGCCCGCGAGTTCGGCGTCGCCCGACGCACCATCATCCGTGACCTCCAGGAGTTGATCCGGAGGGGGCAACTCAGCCCGGAGGTTTATCCGGAGTGGGAGAGCCCTTCGGAGGATGACTGAGAGGCCAACCAGAAGCCTATGGGTAGGGCGGCCTCTCCGCGGCTCGCCTCGTGCCCGTCGAGGGAGGGCTCCCTGAGCCGGACCGCTATTCAGATTGAGCTTCTGCGGGCTGGGGGGTGCGGTTATCGAGAAATGCGAGCGCCTGGCCCAGGACCGCCGGCCCAGGCAAAGCTTGTTGCATCCCGGGAACGTCAATAAAGATGACGTTTTTGAAGCCGTCGCGCAGGAATCCTTTTTGTGCGACCAGCTGAACGATCGCCCGCTGAGGATCGCCTTCGCCCGAGATGAGCACATACTTACCGAACCGCCGGGCCGCATGCAGAATCTCTGCGCTGGGAGTGAACGAGGAAGGATAGTACTGGTTGCCGCCGGCGGCGACGTGGAGATAGAAATTGGCGCCGCCGACGCAGATCGTGCCCGTGAATATGTCCGCGCAGGCGATTCCCAGCATGCTGGCCAGGCCTGCACCTTCGGCGAAACCGCCGACGTAAATCCGGTTCCGATCGATCCGATATTTTCGGCAGACGTTCGAGGTCGCATCCAGTGCTTGACGAAGCCGGTCGATCCGGTGGCGCTGACCGCCGCCGAGGAGCGGCATAACCAGGATAATCTTCTTGCGCGCCAGGCTCTCCTCCCAATCCGGCGTGAGGGAGGCGTCATCGTTCGGATTCAGCCAAACCATCAAGCCCCAAGCGCTGTTTGTGGAATAGGCCTCCGGAACGCGAAGCCGAAATTGCTCCTGGGTGATGTCAAACGGGGGCAAGGGTGGGCGGAATCCGAATCGGCGTCCCATTTCGTCGTCCGCGGAGTATGGAGCGGAGCTCTTGAACTCAACAATATTGGTGCCGTCCCCGGAGGCGCCCCAGGCACCGCCTGTCACACTCACAAGAACGATGCCAAGGATTGCAGCTCGCAGGCCCATGAGGGTTATCATGCACCCATTCGCGTTCGAACGAAAGAAGGGACGTGTTGCGGGTTAGAGGAAGGAAGTGAGGTGTTTCTCGAGCTTAACAGCGTCCGCGTTGAACAAGCGGATGCCCTCAGCCAGTTTCTCCGTTGCCATAGCGTTTTCGTTCAGCAGCCAGCGGAAGCTCTTCTCATCCGTCGGCACGCGTTCGATCTGCTGCGCTGGCATTCTCTGTGGATCAAGTTTCCGTTCCAACAAATCGGCAGAATTCTTTAACTCCGCCAATAACTGCGGGCTGATGGTCAGAGCGTCACAACCGGACAGTTCCAGGATTTCGCCTTTATTGCGGAAGCTGGCCCCCATGACTTCGGTGGGATACCCGAACTTCTTGTAATAGGCGTAAATTTCTTTAACGGAGAGCACACCGGGATCCTCGGAGGGGGCATAGTCCTTGCCGGCCTTGGCCTTATACCAGTCCAGTATACGACCAACGAACGGGGAAATGAGCGTGGCTTTAGCCTCCGCGCAAGCCGCGGCTTGGACCAGAGAAAAGAGAAGTGTCATATTGCAGCGAATCCCCTCCCGTTGGAGAATCTCGGCTGCCCGTATTCCCTCCCACGTCGTGGCGATTTTGATCAGAATTCGTTCGCGCGGAATTTTGTGCTCATGGTACAGCGCGATGAACCGGTGTGCCTTCTCGACGAGCCCCGCCGTGTCAAAGGAGAGGTCCGCATCTGTTTCAGTGGAAACCCGGCCGGGAACGATGTTCAAAATTTCGACCCCAAACAACACCAGGAGGTCGTCCACGATGCGGCGCAGCAAAGCTGGGCCGGAGAGGTTTGTCTTCCGGTTATCTGCAATTGCCTTGGCCACCAGGCCCTTGTAAGCGGGCATCTGCGCCGCTTTCAGAATCAAGGAGGGATTCGTGGTTGCATCCTGCGGGGCGTACTGTTTAAGCGTTTCGAAATCGCCAGTATCGGCGACGACTTTGGTGAAATGCTTTAGTTGTTCCAGTTGGTCTAACCCACGACTGGTTTCCGTTTTCTCCCCAAGAACGGTCTGGCTCATAATTTTGGCTAAAAAGTTGATTCCTCTACTCTTAAAGAATGGACCAGGTTTGGGCTTCGGGCAACTCCCGGGAAAGAGTTACAGGTTGAAGGTTGAAACTTGAAGGTTGAAGGGGCCAGTTTATGGGTGTGGGGGAATCGGGCTGTCCGGCGGAGCGCCGACGGCCCGCTGCAACTCGTACTGGGCCTTATTATACTCGGTGACTGCACTGAAATATTGCGAACGAGCCTGATTGAGATCTTGTTGGGCCTGGATGTTCTCGAGGACGACGCCGACACCATACTGTTTGCGTTGACGCGAAAGCTCTATGGTTTCGGTCGCAGTGGAAAGATTTGATCGGGACAGTGCGATTTGCGCCGTCAACGATTGAACCCGCGTGAGGCTGGTAACCACCTCGGAAACGATCCGGTCCCGCAATTTGGTGTCACTCAGCCGCGCGGCTTCCAAGCGGGCTTTGCTGGAGCGGATCCTGCCGGAATCCAGCAGGCCGCCGGGTCCGATCCTCCAACTCAATCCAACTGTATAGTCCGCCTCTCCCGCGAAAGTGCTCGAGCCGCTATCCGGACCGCCTCCCAAGCCGCCACCGAATACCTGGGCACCGAGCGATGGAATTAACGGACCGTAAACCGCGCCTTTCTTACTGGCGGAGGCGGCCGCCATGAATGCCTCGCTCTGCTTCAGCTCCGGTCTGCGCTCAAGAGCTTCATTCACCAGCAAATTGAGGGAGAGGTTGGTGTTGAACAAGGTGAGTGGGAGGAGTTCCGCACCGGCGGGGACCAAATCGACCCGTGGATCCAGATGAAGAACCTGTGCCAGGTGAGCGGAAGCGAGCCGCTGTTGTTCCAGGGCCTGCCGCAGCGCAAGTTCGTAGTGCTCGCTTTGTGACTGCACCCGCAATTCATCGCCTTTGAAGGCGATGCCGGCCCCAACCGCGGCATGGAGTTGTTGTTGGTAATCACGGGAAGTCCCCAAGGCTGCGCGGTGAACGTCGGCGAGTGCCTGAGCCCGTGCCAATTCGAAGTATCCATCGGCTGCGGCCAAAAGCGTGTCCTGGCGTTGGGTCTCCAAACCGTGGTCCGATGCCCGAACCAGTTGTTTTGCGGCCAGCGACTGATAAAGAGCGTCACCGATCGACACTTGCGCCGTCAGGGTGACACCGGGGGCGTAAGACTGGTAGTGGGCATCGGAGATTGTGCCGGCAGGAACAGCCTGGGCAACTCCATCACGGCGATGGTAAACAACCCCCGGGGCGAGCCACGGGAAGAACTGCTCAACCGCGCTGCTGCGGTTAGCTTCTGCTTCTTTCAACCGTTCCTCGGCCAGGCGGATATCCAGGTTCTGCGCCCCCGCCAATTTGAGCGTGGTGGGGAGGTCAATGGGATAAGGCGCCTCGTTAGTTGGTTGGGCCGGCAGGTTGCCGAGGCTGGCGGCCAGCACCAGGTAAGTTGACCAAAAGCTGAAAGAGCCAGTCATGGATGCCCCGTGAGTTGAACAGGTTGTCCCTCGTTCACAGTCTGTTTGCCGAGCAGGATGACCGATTGCTCCGGTGGCAGTCCGCTGGTGATCTCGAGGTTAACCCCGTCATTGAACCCGGTTCGAACCGGCACCTTCTTAGCCTTGCCCTCGACCACCGTGAAAACGGAGGAGCCCGCTTTCTCGATCAAGACCGCCTGGACGGGGAGCAAAAGCGCTTCGGACTTCCGCTGAACTTCCACTTGCACGTTCGCGTAGGCCCCCGGACGGATCTCGCCGGTTGGGTTGGCCAGCTCAATCTCAGCCACCATGGTCTTGGTCGCCGGATCCAGCGCATGCGCGAAACGCGTGACGGTTCCCGGAAAAGCCCGACCCGGCAGTTCATCGAGGCTCACCGTTGCCGGCGATCCGTTTTTGATGTAGGGCACCTCCATCTCCGGGACCGCCACCTGGACGCGAACGCGACTATAATCCATCAATGTGAGCAGAGCCGCGTTTTCCGGGGTGCTACCCGTTGTCGCGGCGGGAACGAACGCTCCAGGATCCTTGAAGCGAGCGGTGAGGACTCCCGAGAAGGGAGCCGCAATGCGAGCATAACTCAACAGGGTTCGCACTCGTTCCAGTTTGGCTTCAGCGACCTCCCACTGACCGCGCAGGTCATCAACCGTCTGAGGAACCACCAGGTCCGGTGCGCGCGACCTAGCCTCTGCCAGTCTCTCATAATTGGTTCGCGCCACACCCGCCTCGGCCCGGTATTCCGCCTCCTCTGCCAACAGTTCGGGAACTTCGATCTCGGCAAGCAATTGGCCTCGGCTCACCTGGTCGCCTTTGTCGACCGCGAGAGTTTTCAAGTACCCGGCTACTTTGGCGTAAAGCGTGGCTTCCTGCAGTGGCAGTATGCGGAATGTGGGCAAAGTGATTGTGCGGGCGATTTCGCCCCGGTGCGATGAAACCGCTTGCACCATTACCGGTGAGGTCGGCCCGGGAGCTTTGTTCTCCACTTGGGGCGGTCCACACCCGGCGACCATGGCGACAGTCAAAACGCAGGTAAGCGATTTCAACAGAACGTCCATCATCCACCAAGGGTGGGCAGGTTCTCGAGGCAAGAGGAGCGATTTCATTTATGCTTTCTCTGGTAGGTCTTCGGCGTCCGGAGAATCATCCGGGTGGAGGGAGGCTGAACGGCCGTGCGCTCGGGCCTGCACCAGGCTGAAGAGCGCCGGGAGAACGAAGAGCGTGGCTAGCGTGGCGAAAGCCAGGCCACCCAGGACGGCCCGGCCCAGGGGAGCGGTTTGCTCCCCACCCTCGCCGACGCCAAGCGCCATCGGGATCATCCCCGCCATCATTGCCAAACTCGTCATCAAGATCGGCCGCAACCGGCTATGGGCGCCTTCGACCGCCGCTTCCCCAGCCGATGCTCCTTGCCGGCGCTGCCGTTCGGCGAACGAGACCAACAGAATGGCATTCGCTACCGCTACCCCCACCGCCATGATCGCGCCCATGAAAGATTGAAGATTCAGGCTGGTTCGCGTGCTCCATAACATCAAGACGACACCCGCAACGACCGCCGGAGCCGTGGATACGACCAGAAACGAGAGCCTCAAGGATTGGAAATTTGCCGCCAGGAGTAGAAAGATGACGACGACGGCCACAAGCAGGCCCGTGCGCAGCCCGCCGAGCAGTTGTTCGAGGGGAACGACCTGCCCACGCAGGACGACAGCGATCCCAGCTGGCGGGGCACCCAACTCGCGTAGAGTCCGACTCACCTGTTTGGCCACGCTGCCCAGATCACCGCCGGCGATGTTCGCCGTGACCGTCACCATTCTTTGCATGTTGTAACGCTCATACTGTCCGGTCGTGATCCCTTCCTGGACCTGGGCAACATCGCGCAAGAGGAGGCTCTGGCCCCCCGGTTCCCGCACCGGCAAATTCCTGGCCTGCTCGAGCGAATCCATCCGCGCTTGCGGAACCTGGACCTGCAGTTGGTAGGCGACGCCGCTGTTCGGATCCGCCCAGTAGTTTGGGACGACAAACCGACTGGAGGAGGTGGCCGGCACCAACGCGCGGGAGACATCCGCCATCTTGACTCCGAGGATCCCCGCGCGTTCGCGGTCGACGTTCACCTCGATCGTAGGGTAGTCCATGGATTGACCCAGTTGAACATCCCGAAGCGACCGAATCTGCACCAAACGGTCACGAACTCGTTCGGCAAATGCCCGATCGGCCACCAGGTTTTGGCCGCTGATCGCCACCTCAATCGGCGTTGTGGAACCGAGGCTCATGACTCGGCTGACGATGTCGCTCGGCTCAAACGAAAAACTGACCTCCGGCATTTGTTCGGCGAACCGGGCTCTGAGTCTTTCCTTTAGAGCCTCAACGGAGATTCCGGCACCGGGTTTAAGCTGCACCTGCAGGACACCCTCCTCGGGGCCACCGTTCCAAAGGTAAACCAGATTGATCGGATAGGACGGACCATGGACGCCAAGAAACCCGAGAGTGATCTGAATATTTTGAGACCCGGCCTCCTGCTGGATAAGGTCCAACGCCTTCAACGCGATCGCCTCTGTCCCGTTAATGCTGGTCCCGCTCGGTGCGCGCAGGCGTACCTGCACCTGGCCGGCATCCACTTTGGGGAAAATCTCCGTTCCGAGCCGCGGTCCTACAAGGAACACAATGGCGGAGGTGAGTCCCAGGTAAAGTCCCACGATAACCCAACGCCGGGTTACCAAACCGCGTCCCAACCTGGAATAGGTATCCTGAAACCTTTTGAAAGGTCCCTCGTGACTCTCGGTCCCTTTGAGCAATTCCCGGTGTCCGCGCAAGAGCCACACGCACAAAACCGGCACCAATGTGCTGGAAAGCAGGTAGGAGGTCACCATGGAAAAGCCGACGGCCAGGGAGAGTGGAAGGAACATGGCCCTCGCGGCCCCAGTCATGAACAACGTCGGACTGAAGATCGCCAGGATACACAGCATTGCCAGCAGCCTCGGGACGGCTGTTTCGGTGCTCGCGTCCAAAGCGGCGCGTTTCAACTCACCCCCCCGAAGCATGTGGGCGTGGACGTTTTCGATGCACACCGTGGCTTCGTCCACGAGGATCCCGACCGCGAGCGCCAGTCCGCCGAGCGTCATGATATTGATGGTTTGTCCAGTCAGCCAGAGCGCGAGCACCGCACCCATGAGCGCCAGCGGAATGTTCAAGACCACGATCAGCGCGCTGCGCCAGTCGCGCAGGAAGAGCCACACCATCAGTCCGGTCAGCACCGCCCCCAACGCCCCTTCCAGGGTCAATCCGCCAATCGCCCGGGTTACGTAGGGGGATTGGTCGAATTCGTAACTGACCTGAACATCGTCCGGCAGCACCGCCTGGAATTTGGGCAAATTCGACTTCACCAGATTGACCACCGTGAGCGTCGAAGCGTTGGCGCGTTTGGTGACAGGAATGTAGACCGTCCGGTGGCCATTCACGAGCGCGTAGCTCGTGACGATATCCGAGCCGTCGACAACCTGGCCAATATCGCGCAGAAAGACCGCCGGAGATGGCCCGGCCCGGATGGGGACTCCTTCCAGGTCTTTGATGTTCCGGGCCACTGCGTTGAGCGGCACCATCGGATATCTACCAGCGACAGGCATATTCCCTGAGGGGCTGATGAGATTTGCGGCCGTGATCGCGGTCACGACTTCCTCAGCCGACATTCCATAGGCTCGCAGCCGTTCCGGTTTAAGGTTTACGACGATGCTTCGCGCACTGCCGCCGAATGGCGGTGGGGCTGAGACGCCGGGCAACGTCGCGAACAGGGGCCGAACTCGGTTGAGAGCCAGATCCTGCATCTCCCCAACGGTCCGGCTCGTGCTGCGGAACACCAGGTTGCCTACGGGTACACTACCCGCATCGAAGCGCATCACGAACGGCGGAACGGTTCCCGGCGGCATAAAAGCGCGGGCACGATTCACGTAGGCTACCGTTTCCGACATCGCTTGCGACATATCGGTACCGGGGTGGAACTGCAGCTTCAGCAGGGCCGCGCCTTGAATGGACTTGGATTCAACGTGCTCGATCCCGGTGATATATAGGAAGTGGTATTCATAATAGTAGGTGAGGTACCCCTCCATTTGTGCTGGGTCCATTCCGCCGTAAGGCTGAGCCACGTAGATGGTCGGGATTCCCAGCGTCGGGAAGATGTCCCGCGGCATCCTTTGCAAGGCCAGCGCTCCCCCCAAGATCACCGCCAGCACGAACACGACGATGGTCAGCGGTCGGCGGAGCGCGGATCCTGTCAGATTCATAATGTGGGGGCGATTCCGCTCAGGCTTTGTCGAGACCAAGAACTTCCCGTTCCAATTCGCGGAGCTGTTCTCGAACGAGTCCCAGGACTTTCGCCCCGGTGTGAGTGAGGCGGTAGTCCTTACGCGCCCGTCTGCCTCCACCCGGCTCGACCCGGCACCGCAGCCAGCCCAGCTTCTCCATCCGCCGCAATAACGGATACAGGGTTCCAGGACTGATCTCGTAGCCGTGCCGGCGCAGTTCCGACAAAATCCAGTTCCCGTGAATGGCCATTTCGCCGGCATGGTGAAGGATATGCACCTTCCAGAAGCTCAGGAGGATTTCGCGCTGAGCGGCTTTCATAACCACTATTACGGGGGTCGATATCGAAAACCATAAAAGAAATCTTCCAGTTGTCAATGGACTGCCGCAAATGAATGGGACCTGAACCGCCGAACATCTCTCCGATGCCCCGGAGCGTGCCCCTCCCGGGCACAGCAACAAACGTTGGGAGAGGACTAAGTGAAGCACCAAAGCTCTTTCGCAGGCTGGGTTGCTGTGCCCGGGACGGGCACGCTCCGGGATTTGGAAGCCCGACTATCACCTCGGAAGCAAACGGGACGCAAAATTTAAATCTGCGATACGGCAGGCTGCAAACCTGCGCTCACAGGGCGCTAGGCGGCCTTGGGGAGGTCGGTCGCGGGAGGCGAGGGGGGAGCGGGGTGGTGGAGAGACGATTGCTCGATCCCCTCGATGAAATAGTACGGAGCGCCGTGGGAAGGATCCCGGCGGGCGCGTGAGCCAGCTGGAGGCCACGTGTAGTGGCAGTTTTCGCAATAAAAGTTTCGCTCCACGAGTCTCAGCTCCGCTGCCAATCCCAGCAGGAAATTGGTCATCAGAGAGTGTCTGGCAAACTGGGGGAATTCGACCCGAAGCGATTTGCATTCCGGACAGCGAACAGCCTCCCGTAGCACACCTCCGTCGGTATCCTGGTCCAGGAGGAGTTTTTCAGTTCGCTCGAATTGATCGGCAGGAACGGCCAGGCGAAAGCCGGCCGAGCGCTTGGGAACAAACCAGAGCGCCTGCAGCCAACTCTTCTCTTCAATTTTTGGGGTAAACCCGGCCCTGATCAGCAGTTGTAAAACCGGCTCCGCTTTGGCGTGCCGCGTAAAAAGGGCAACGTCCATCCAGCTCATGTACCAATTTCCACCCGACCGGCAAAAAAGCAAAGAAAAACACGGCCACCGCAACTGGGGCAGTTACCCGGTTACCCGCCGGGGACGGTTAACGGCGCCGGTACCGGCGGCAAAACGGAACGCGGAAGGTTGATGGCATCGCCGGGGCGCAGGCGCCTGAAATCAATGTTGGGATTCGCCGCGCGGATGGCAGCCTCCGGGACCCCATAGATCAAACCGATCACTGCGGGAGTATCGCCGGGGCGGAGGGTGTAGGTCCGTCGCGGAGTGGTTTGTGGGGCGGGGGTGTCCGGCGCCAATTGCTGGCCGGTGGCGAGGGCATTCGCTTTAAGCTGATCCAGTTCGAGTTGTTTCTGCTCGAGTGTCTTCTGGTCCATTGTGAGGTTCGCATTTGACCGGAGAGCGTCCATGGTCGAGGCCGCCGCAAGGTTTATCTGATAAATGGTGCGTGCGGCCTCGGGGGTCCCCGCCAGCTCGGCGGACGCCACGGCATCCCGGAAAAGCGGGTCATGGAGCAATTGGTATTCTTCGTAGCGCTTTGGTCCCAATGCGATCTTAATCGCATTTTCTCTTTGGGCCTCCAGGGCTTTGCGCGCTTGAACTGAAGCGGCGTCGGTGCCGTCGGCCAGCAGTTGTATTTGCTGGTCGAGATTATCGGTCGCTCGGAACACTGCACGAAATTCGTCGGGAGTGGCGTTAAAGTACTGCAGCTCTCCGAAAGAAGTGCGCAGGTTGTTCGCGTATTGCGAGTACCTGAGGAGAAACTCCTCGAGTTGGCCCGGAGGCAGCACATGGGCCAGTTCATCCCGCGTTTGCTGCCGGAGCTTGGCGAGTTCGGTTGGATCGGCGGCTTTGCCCTGGAGCCTTTGGGCGTCCAGGTAGGCTTGCATCCGCTCCTCGGACCGGACATGAATTTCCTGCAGGGCTTGTTTCGTTTCCGCGGGAAGACTCCCCAGGACCGGCCCATCCAGGACCAGGCCTGGCCGCGAGGGCCTGGGCAGGCTGTTGAGGTCTCCCGCCTCCCAGCTGATTCCGAGCAGGCGCGTCAACAAGCCTCGACGTTCCTCCTCCAGCACGCGTGATTTTTCGAGCGCGATCTGCAGCACATTCGTGTCGGGTTCACTCCGCCACCATTGTTGGTCGGGGGTGATCAGTTCGGTGGCGCGCCGCCGAGCGTACAGTGCATTCACGTCTGCGATGATGATGTCGCGAATGGTTTGATCGGGACAACCGATGGTTCGAAGGTTAGTGATGTACGTTTGATAATCGGGCGATTCGACTTCCTGCCAAGTGAAGAACTGACGACGCCATAGGATATTGGTTTGGCCCCCTGTGGCCGCCTGGGCACTGGAGGTTCCCGGGGTGAGTCCGGTCTGCTCGAGCTTCGAATGAAATCCCGGCAGCCACACGGCGATCAACACCACATTGACGCCGAGCGAGACATATGCGATAGCGCGCCAGCGCATACCCGTATGTAGGCCAATTTCGGGTCGGTCGCAAATTCAAAAACCGCAAATTCATCGACTTCGAGCGATGGCCAGGTAATCTCCCGGCACATGAAAAAAACGGCGTACGCCCGCGCGGGCGTGGATATTCATCTGGGGAACAAGGTTAAATCCACCTTGCCGCAGCTCCTGGCCGCGACTCATCGCCCAGGGGTTTTGGGCAAGGTCGGCGGCTTTGGGGGGCTCTTTGCCTTGGACCCGCGACGTTATCGTCAACCCGTTCTGGTTTCGAGCGTCGATGGCGTGGGCACGAAGCTCAAAATCGCCTTTGCGATGGACCGCCATGACACCATCGGCCAGGACCTCGTTAACCACTGCGTGAACGACATCGCCGTCCTCGGCGCCGAACCACTTTTCTTTCTCGATTACCTTGGTACCGGGAAATTGGAGCCGCGCGTATTCACCGAAATCATTCGCGGGTTCGCCAAAGCCTGCGCCGAGAACCGCTGTGCGCTGATCGGCGGCGAGACTGCGCAGATGCCGGGCTTCTATCAACTTGGTGAATATGACGTCAGCGGGACTATCGTCGGGGCCGTCGAGCGGTCCCGCATGCTTGATGGCAAGACGATCCGGCCTGGCGACGCGGTGATCGGCGTTGCCTCGAGTGGGCTACACACGAACGGCTACTCGCTCGCCCGGCGAATCCTTTTTGATCAGATGAAACTTAAACCCTCGACCTATGTCGCTGAATTGGGGAACCGGATCGGGGACGAGCTGCTCAAGGTGCACGTGTCCTACGGCCCACTGGTTCAGAAACTGATCGGCCGATTTAACCATGGGAGAGGCGCCAAGGGAGCTGCCTTAGGAATGAAGGGGCTTGCTCATATCACGGGTGGCGGTTTCGTGGACAACATCCCGCGAGTGCTGCCCAAGCAGTGTGACGTGCTCATCCACAAGGGTTCCTGGCCGGTGCTCCCTATTTTTCAACTCCTGGAACGGCGGGGAAAAGTCCCCGCACCTGAGTTGTACCAGGTCTTCAACATGGGGATCGGGATGGTGTTCATTACGGCGGCCAAACAACGCGATGCGATCTTGAAATTCGTTCACGGGCAACGACACGATGCGTGGGTCATCGGCGAAGTCGTGAGAGGGCGGGGGGAGGCAAGGGTGGTTTAAGAGGGTGGGCAGAAAGAGCGTGCAGCCTCAGAGGCTGGATTCCGAGAAAAAAATCCCCGAGGGATACGTCCCTCGGGGGAGCGAGGCTCAAGCGAGCCGAAACTTGAAATGACTTATTGCTTAGGCTTCGCGTCGGCCTGACCGGCTTGCTTGGCGGCGTCCTCCGGTTTGATGACTTCGATCTTCGCGCCCTTCTTCAGTTCTTCCGCAGAGGGAACCTTGATAATGTCGCTGGTCAGCGGCTGAGGGTGGGCCGGGGCAGCCGTCGGAGGAGGTTGGGGTGCTTCGACGCCCTGTAGTTCCATTTCGAAAACCAATGCTGCGCCGGGTTCAATGGCCGGGGTTCCGTTATCGCCATAACCCAGGCTGGACGGCAAATAAATCTCCCATTTCGAGCCGACTTTCATCATCTGGAGGGCTTCGGTCCAACCTCGGATAACTCGGTTGGCCGGGCGCTTCAAAGGGGTGCCACCGGCTTTGGCGGTGCTGTCGAATTCCTTGCCATCAATCGTTGTGCCCCGATAAGTGACCGTTACGACGTCGTTGCTCTTGGGGGTTTCTCCTTTGCCTTCAGTGATGACCTTGTATTGAAGCTCAGCCGTCTTACCATCAGGGAGGGCCACTGGCAGGACCTTGATGCCTTCCTTCTTCTTGTTTTCCGCCAGCCACTTGTCGCCTTCGGCTTTGTTCTTTTCGGCGAGCTTGCGCCGGCTCTCCTGTTGGTAGGAGCGGATGATCTGCATGCCTTCCTGGTCGGTGAGGCGGGCATCCTTGCCGGAAAGGATGTCTTTCATGGTGCTGGTCACCAAGTCGACATCGACATCCATGTTTCCACGCTTGATTTGGTTGGCGAAATACATCCCGATTGCGTAGCTCGCCTTCTCTTTGTCGTCCTTGAACGCCGGCTTGTCCTCGGCACGAAGCGACGCTGGCAGGCAGCACAATCCCAAGCTAATCACGAACACTAGTTTAGATCCGATACTCATACTGTCTTATATCAAAATGAATTTAGAACTGTCCCGTTTACACGAACGGCGGCAAAAGTCCAGCTGAATTCTTCAGAAATCTTTTGCCTGAACCGGCCGCTTTCGGCTAAGAGTGCTCCCCATGAGACTTCTGGTCATCGGCTCGGGCGGTCGGGAACATGCATTGGTTTGGAAGCTCGCGCAGTCCCCCCATGTCGCTCGGTTGTGGTGCGCCCCTGGCAATGCCGGGATCGGCCAGGAACGACTGGCTCGCGACGGGGCGTTGGTCGAGTGTGTTCCCCTCGGTGCGGAGGACCTGCCCAAACTTCTCGCCTTTGCCCTGGCCCAAAAAATCGACTTTACCGTTGTTGGCCCAGACAATCCGCTGGCTTTAGGTATCGTGGATCTTTTTGAGAGCCGAGGGCTCCGTATCTGGGGTCCGAAGCGAAAGGCCGCCCAGTTCGAGGCCTCGAAGGTTTTCGCGCAAGGGTTCATGGATCGGCACGGGATCCCCACCGCGCGATCCGGTCAATTCGCTGAACCGGCTGGGGCAAAAGCGTTTGCCCGCGAACTGGGGGGGCGTTGCGCAGTGAAAGCCGATGGGCTGGCGCTGGGGAAAGGGGTGCTCATGTGTTCCACCGCCGCCGAGGCTGACCAGGCGATCGATGATATCCTGATCCAAAAATCTTTCGGTTCGGCTGGTGCTAAAATCGTAATACAGGAGTTTCTCGAAGGTACCGAAATCTCGTTGCACGCCTTATGCGATGGAAGGACCGCAAAACTCTTTCCGACGGCACAGGATCATAAGCGTGCGCTCGATGGAGACCAAGGTTTGAACACGGGCGGCATGGGGACGTATTCCCCGACCCCGTTCCTGTCGGAGGCCGAGTTGACCAACGTGCGAGCCCGGATCCTGGACCCGTGGCTGCGCGGCTGCGCCGCAGAAGGCATCGATTATCGTGGCATCCTGTACCCGGGTCTGATGCTCACCAACGCCGGCCCAAAAGTGCTCGAGTTCAACGCGCGTTTTGGAGATCCCGAAACACAGGTCTATCTCACGCGTCTGGAGAATGACCTGTTCGAGTTGCTCGAGGCCAGTGTTGCGGGGACGCTCGGCAGGATGGAACTCACCTGGAAACCCATGGCGTCCGTTTGCGTCGTTCTTGCTTCGGGCGGGTACCCGGGTCTCTATGCGAAGGGCAAACCGATACATGGACTGGAGCAGGTGGCTTCGTTTCCTGATGTCAAAGTTTTTCACGCAGGCACAGCCCTGTCCGGAAGCCAGCTTGTGACTCAAGGCGGCCGGGTCCTCGGGGTTACTGCCCTGGGGAAGGACCTGCAAGCTGCCCGGGATCGCGCGTACGCGGCGGTTTCCCAGATTCGGTTTGAGGGTGTGCAGTTCCGCACGGACATCGGCTTCCGAGCGCTCCGCCCTTAGCCCTCGTCCTCGTAGTCCTTTTCGTTGCCAGCCCTCCAGGAGGCTTCGATCGGGAGCCAAACCCAATCGTTGTGCTTCCCTATTCCCCGATCTTCTTCCCCCAGTCCTCGAGTGATTGGCTCTCGCTGATGTTCGAAACGCCGGCCTTGCGCGCCGTTTGGAGAAAGCGTTGGAGCAACGCCTTCCGCTCCTCGCCGCTTACACGATTGGTGGCGATCTGGACGTACCAAACAGGCAGCCGCGCGGTTTGAACACGGAACCTGATTTCGTCGTTCTCTGCCGCCTGCTCGGCGCGCGTAAAGATCTTTTCCGCCGCGCTCAGAAACTGGTCGTTGAGATACCGGGCCTTTGGGGACTCGAAAATATGGGCGTGCACTCCGCCTCGGACCTGGCTCTCGAGCAGCTCGAGGTAATCACCCATGGGGCCTGCGGCCTGCCCGTAATAAGCTGCCAGGAACTCCCGAATATGGCGTTGCATATCAGTCTGGGGGTCCCACAATAACTTCGCCAGGAGGTAGCTTCTCAGGGGGCCAAGTTCGCCATTTCCCCCCGCGGAATAATTCCCCTGCTCGAACAATCCTTTCACCCCGTGCTGGGCAAAGAACTGCACGTTCGGTTGGAGGGCATCGAAGTTCGGAAAGGGCTGTTGATAATGAGCAAAGTTCGGCGTGTAGTCCCAGATGTAGAGCTTGGGAGCTACCGGTTCCCAGGCCACGATGTCTTCGCGAAACCGGCGATTCTCACTGGAGTCGCAACCAGCCAACGAGTGCGCGAAGCAGCATTCAATGGAGCAAAGCCGAATGATGACATTGGGATGCGGCCGCAGAGTTTTGGGCGGTTTACGTGTGTACTGATAGGCCAGAGTGTCAATCCGGATTTGTGGAAAGTCGTGCTCGATGTCGGTGGCAATCGCATTGACAAACCACAGCAGCGAAGCCGCCGGGGTTCCTTCCGCGTCGTCGACCGATTTACATTTTTCACAATGACACCATTTTCCCGTATCATTCTGTGACACGCTGATGATCGTCGCGTCAGGGTGCTCTCGAATCCATAGACGAACCTTCGCAACCGAGAGCTTCAGCACATCCGGGTTGGAAAGGCAGCGTTGGACATAACCATCGACCCGCTTCCCATCAATGAGTGGAAAATATTCCGGGTGCTCCTTGTAGAGTTCCGGGGGCACCAGGGCATCCAGACTGTGGACGAAAGGGAAGTATACCACGGCAGGTCCGCCATGCTTCTCGGTCAGATGGCAATTGGGGCCGTTCATTCGATGGCGCGAAGCGAAATCTCCGTCGCGCATGATCTCGGTCCAGAAGACCTCCCGATACTCGAGGGCGGGAACGCGGATTTCCCGCAGTGCAGGCAGTACTAGACTCCCGGTCGAGGGCACCGTCTCCACCTCCGGAGTAAACCAGCGAACCCCCAATCGTTCCTCCAGGAACGTGTGGACTCCATTGAGCGTGCCTCGTGGCCGGCCGCCGGCAATCACTAAACGGTGGCGATCGGTATAAACCGCAAACCCATCCGGTCCGAGCCTCGCGTAATCCACCGCGACCTGAGCATTGGAAGCGTGCTGGTTGTCCCCCAGCAGGATTTCATCCTGCGCCGGGGCGGCAGTGTCGGAGACAACAGGGAAAGATGCGCCGGTGATCCGCCGCAGATATTGCTGCAGTTCCTCCGCCGCGTAACGCTCCGAAGCAATGGCTTTGGCCGGCAACACGATGCGATACGTGGTTTGCCCGTTGGAGGCCAGCTGAAGGTCAGTTGCACATGCAACGCCGCAGAGGCAAAGCAGAAGGCAACTCAGACCGGTCCATCCGCCAATTCCGACCAGACTGCTCAACCTCGATGTAGAGCGCGGTGGCAGCAATACGTTCCGTGCACCGGCCACCCGGGAGGCAGAGCGCCAGCCAATCATGTGCTTGGCGGATGATGTTGAAGGAGGAGCATCCGTTGGGATGGGGTTTCGGAGAGAGCCTGCTGAATTCGATGCCATGTTCCGCTCCAGATTCATTCAATTTCGCCACTCCTGCCACCATCCCCGAGCCGGGATGGTGAGCGATTTTCCATTGAGTTCCACCGTTACAGGCGTGTCCCGAAAATTCTCCGCCACAACACTCCCATCGCTGAATAAGTACAAGGCAACCCGGTTCGGAGCGCGGAAGGAACAATGGAAAGGCTGAAGTAGCCGCTCTCGAATGTTGTTCAGTTGGTGCTCGTCCAGTTCGAGCAAGGATTTTGGGTTCTGATGGACGCGCATAACCTGAACGTTGGCAACCGAAAGGTCAACCTGGTTGGTTAAAGCTTGCGCGAGACCATCCGTCACCAGGACTGGTTTGCCTCTACCCAGGAAATCTTTCAAGCGGGCAACCAGGTTCGGATCCTTGAGCGCATGCACTGAAAAAAAGGCCGCAGGTGCGCTGGCGGGAAATTCATGGCAAGGCACTAAGGGGATGCCCATCATTCCGATAAAGTCGAAGACTCGCGGCTCCTTTCCGGGCGCGCTATTCGCGGGTTTGTACGCGGCGACGCCGACGATTTGACGACTTTTCACCTGCCGGGCTGCGGTGAGGAGTTCGGGAAGGTTGGTCTGCAGGCTGTCAATATTCTGCGGACCGGTTTCGTTCTGGAGCGAGCCGTAGCAAAAGAGCAACGATTCGCGCGCTCCGCCGAGCACGGTCTGACGCGCCTGTTCGATATAGGTTCGCGGTGTAGTTCCGTACGGGTCAAACCAACCGCCGCCGCATTTTGAACCGCCGATGCCGCCCAGCCAACGCATAATGAAGTAGGCTTCATACGGCGGCGTGCCGCCCCACTTTTTATCCTCGTAATCGCGAGTTTCGGTTCCGACCCAGATGCGATCGAACGCAGCGCTTTCCCGGATCACCTCGTAGCCGCGCACGTGGAAGTTGTCGTACCATTGGGGGTACTTGATGATCAGTTTCACTGCGGGATTGATCCGTTTGGCTGGGCCGATCACCCGTTCCTGCGAGAGCCGCAACATTAATTCACACCGATAGTCATCCCAGTTGTCGCCCCCGACGGCATACGTCTGCTTTCCGATGGTCACAATTTTGGCCAGTCGTGCGTGGTCACAATCCGGGCAGGCGCAATCAGTAAACCAAAAGTCATCGATCATGATTTCGTCGAAAAGATCCGCCGTGTACTCGAAGATTGTCTGCAGCTTATGCTGTGTCTCCGGATCGGTGTAACAGCAGGCAACTTCTTTCCAACCAGTCGACGGCTTTCCCACCCGTGTGGTGGTGACGCATCCGGACACTCCCAGACCGGCCGTGCGGAGCGTGTCGCGCGCTTTTGCGAGTGCGGTCGGGTCGGCCCGGTAACCATCCCGAAAGCTCTCCACATAGACCTGCGTCACGCCCGTTCGCTTGCACCACTCGATCGCCTTTTGCAGACCCTCCTGGGAAGATAAGCGATCGCGCACATCGTGGGCCGTAAAGAGGGTCGAGTAACGATGGACGGATGCTTCTGTCCGAGCCAATTCCCAAAGGTCGATTTGGGGACGAGTCTGAGTTTGTGCCGAGCTGACACAGGCAGTGGCGCTGAGCAAGGCAGCGAGCAGGGCAGAAGAGGGAAGTGGTTTCATGGCTATTTTTAGGTGACTTAAACCGTCTGATTAGGTACGGAAATGGGGGTGTGAGTTATTGGCTGTTGACGCCGAGCACCTGGGTTTTGATCCCGTAAAAGCTTTTGCTCGCCGTAATAAACAGGGTGGACCGGTTGGTGCCACCAAAACAAACGTTGGCCGTCCAGCTCTCGGGCACGTCGATGTGCTCGATCGCTTTGCCGTTCGGATTGTAAATCGACACCCCCTTACCCGTGAGATAGAGGTTGCCCTGGTTGTCGATGGTCATCCCGTCGGAGCCGAGCTCACAGAAAAGGTGTTTATCTTTGAGGGTGCCATCAGATTGGATGGAATAACGGTAAGTCTTGCTCGCACCGATGTCGGCGACGTAAAGAAGTTTACCGTCCAGCGTTCCGATAATGCCGTTTGGTTGTTTGAGGTCATCAATGACGCGAGCCAAAGTCTTGTGATCCGGGGCGAGGTAGTAAACGTGTTCGCCTTGTTCCTTGGGCCCACGGCTCCAGTACTGTCGCTTGTAGTACGGGTCGGTAAAATACAGACCGCCTCCCGTCAAAATCCAGACGTCATTGGGACCATTGAGCAGCTTGCCTTTGTAGTCCTTCACCACGACGGTCGGTTTGCCATTTGGGTCGATGCGCCAGAGTTCGTTCTTTTCGTCCGCGCAAGCCCACAAGTTACCCTGGCTGTCGAAGCACAACCCATTCGCGCGTCCGCAGGGATGCAGGAAGGTTGTCAATTTCCCCTCGATGCTCCATTTCAGGATGCGGTCGTTGGGTTGATCGGTGAAGAAGACGTTGCCCTCGGCATCGGATGCGGGCCCCTCAGTAAACGAGAAGTCGCCGGCGAGCTTTTCCAGTTTGGCCCCGGCGGCGATAATCTTACTCTCCGCCGCGAGGAGCTGACTACAAAGGGGAAGGAACAGCAAACAAGCCCAGGAGGTTCTCATACGTTCGCGCTTGGATTCCGCTGCAGCGATGGAACGCGAAAACGGTTGATCCGTCAATAGGCCAGTTTGGCTTCGCCCGAACCTCCTTGTCCCATGAGCGCGATCTGACCTCCTAATGGATCCCCTTATTGACAAGGGGAACAAGCCTCAACAGCTTAGAGGGAGTGACAGCTTCTGGAACAGGGCCGCCGGCCGGCGCGCTGGCGCGACTCGTCGCACGCGGCCCTTCGCTTCTCTCCAAGCATTTCTGGGTTTGGCCGCTTCTGGGGGCTGTCGCCTTGCTCTCCGTTGGCGCCTGGGTTCGCGACCGTGTCGAAAGTGCAACACGGGCAGAGTTGGAGTCCCGTCTGACGACGTTACTCCATGCCCGCATTGCCACGCTCCGCCTTTGGTGTTCGGAACGCGAATCGGACGCCAAATCGTATGCCGCAGACGCCAGAATTCAGGGCGTGATTCTAGAGTTGGTAGAGCTGGCGAGTGCCTCGAACGTGACCCGCAGTTCACTGGCTGGCTCGGCCACCGCGCAAGCGATGGCGGCATATGTCCGGCCGTTGCTGGAGACGCGGCACTACCTGGATTATCTGGTGTTGACTCCGGGTCGATTCATCCTTGCAGCTCGGGATCCTGAACTTGTACTGCAGTCCGCGCCTGCGACCTATGAGTATTTCCTTCGGCGTGCCTTGCTTGGACGCCCGACCATCACACGTCCGTTTCTTGATGACCTGGCCTTGGGGCCCGAGGCGCAGCATCCGGTGATGTTTGTCGCAGCCCCGGTCCTGACGAGCGAGGGGAAGACGGCGGCAGTCCTCGTCTTGCGTATCAAACCCGAGGATGAGTTCAGCCGAATATTCGCTCTGGCGCCTATGGGGGAAACTGGGCTTGCTTATGCCTTCGATCGCCGGGGGGTCGTCCTTACGGCCAGCCGCCTCGATCCGCTGAATCAAAAGTTGGGGCTGATCCCCAAAACAACCAATGCCACTTCAATCCTCAATTTGCACCTGACTGATCCGGGCGTTGACCTCGAGCAGGAAGGAGCGCGGCCGAAGAGCGGCACGGAGCCGCCGTTGACGCGTATGGCCGCCGATGCCACCAGGGGCCTGGACGGAGTGGACGTGCAGGGGTATCGGGACTTTCGGGGCAAACGGGTCGTCGGCGCCTGGGGATGGGTGCCGGAGTACGGCATGGGGGTTGCCACCGAGGTTGCCGCCGAGGAGGCATTTCAAACGTTTTACGTCCTGCGGCGCGCTTTCATCGTTTTGTTCCTGCTGCTTCTGCTGAGCGGCGTGGCCATCTTCATCTTTTCTCTCTTTGTTGAGCGTTTGCAGGCCTCCGTGCGCAAAAACGCCGTGTCGGCTCGCCAATTAGGACAATACGTCCTGATGCAGGAGATTGGGCGCGGAGCGAACGGGATGGTCTATCGCGCCCGCCATTCTTTGCTTCGCCGGCCAGTGGCCATCAAGCTGCTGAGCCCGGAACTCACCAACGCAACCGCCGCGGCTCGCTTCGAACACGAAGTGCAAATGACCAGCCAACTGACCCACCCGAACACTGTGGCGATCTACGATTATGGCCGCACTCCAGAGGGGCTCTTTTATTATGCCATGGAGTACCTGAGCGGGATCAACCTGGACCAGTTGGTGCGCCGCTTCGGACCCCAGCCCGAAGGTCGTGTGCTTCACGTGCTCCGCCAGGTCTGTGGTTCGTTAGGTGAAGCTCACGAGGTCGGGTTGGTCCATCGGGACATAAAGCCGGCCAATATTGTGTTGACCCGCCGCGGCGGGATTTATGATGTGGTAAAGGTGCTGGACTTCGGTCTCGCACGGACGATCCACCTCACCTCGACCGATAAAGCGACTTTGAACGCAGTCGTGGGGACTCCGCATTTCATGGCTCCCGAAGCCATTACCGACCCTGCAAGCGTCGATCCCCGGACTGATCTCTACTCGTTGGGAGCCGTGGGCTATTGGCTGATCACCGGCAAAACGCTGTTCGAAACGGACGAGGTCGAGGAGCTTCTCAAATATCACGTGAAGGTTCGCCCGGCCATTGCCTCCGATCGCCGAGGCTCGGTTCTTTCTCTGGAGCTTGAGCAGATTATCATGCGTTGTCTTTCCAAAGGCCCACACCAGCGCTATTCCGATGCGCGCGAATTGGATCAAGCATTGGCTGCCTGCATGCCCCTCCAACCCTGGTCGCCGCTGGATGCGGAACAGTGGTGGAAAGAGAACCTGACCGGGCTCGAGATTGTTCCGGCGGCCAAGATGGCCGAGAAGACCTTGGTCATCGCCGAGCGCTGAAGCTTGCTGGTCGAGTGACCGGGGGCAGCCATTTGTGCTTGCGTTCGGGCTCACCGGTCAGCATAAGGGCCGTATGTATATACGCTTTTGTCCCCGACGCATTCTCGCGATCTTGCTCCTCGGCTCCGCGCTGCCCGCCTTCTCCGCAGAAAACCCCTTTCTCGGCCAGTGGGCATTAACCATTCCTAACGGCGGAGCCGGCTGGCTGGGTGTGGAGGAGAAAAATGGCCAACTCCGGGGGAGTATGATGTGGGAGGCTGGAAGCGTTGAGCCCGTTGCCTCCGTAAAAGTGGACGCAAACCAAATCACCATCACTCGGAAGCACGAGGTCGAACGCAAGGACGCCCAGGGCAAAAAGGTCAAATACTCCTATGTCGAAACCATTTCGGGAAAGGTGACCGGGGACACCCTGCACTTGACCACCTCAAAGCCAAAGCCCGACGGCGGAGGTGAGGAAAGCGCCAGCTTCGAAGGACGGCGACAACCTCCCATTCCTGCGGCCCCCGACCTTTCTATGATCAAATTCGGGGAGCCGATTTCCTTGTTTAACGGCCGCGATCTCACGGGTTGGCGTCTGACCAATCCGAACGCGGTGAGCGGTTGGGGCGTCAAAGATGGAGATCTGATCAATAACCCCGTGCAGGAGGAGGGCAAACACAAGAACTACGGTAATCTGCGGACTGACCAGGAATTCCAGGATTTCAACCTGAAACTCGAGGTGTTGATCAGCAAAGGCCAAAACAGTGGAGTCTATGTGCGGGGAATGTACGAGGTGCAAGTGGCAGACACCTATGGCAAACCGTTGGATTCCCATAATATGGGTGCAGTTTACAGCCGGATCACCCCGTCCAAATCGGCCGAAAAGCCTCCCGGCGAGTGGCAAACCATGGAGATTACTTTTGTCGCCCGTCATATCACCGTGGTCTTGAACGGGGCTCGGATCATCGACAATCAACCGGTTCTTGGCTGCACGGGCGGCGCGCTTTGGTCGGACGTAACTCGTCCAGGACCGATTTATCTGCAGGGGGATCATACCGGCATCGAGTACCGCAACTTGGTGCTTAGACCCGTGGTCCGATAGGGCAGTATCCTCTGACTGAGGCCGTATACAGAGCGTTGCTTTTCGTCGGGTAGGGCGCGTCCGTCCCGGCGCGCTGCATCCGGGAAAGAGGCCCTGCAATAAGGACCTTTTCCACGCTCGCGGCGCCCCGGGGCGGACGCGCCCTACCCGCCAGTGCGTCAATGTGGTGGTACCGCCAAGATGCACCCCGGGGCGACGTTTTTTCCCAAAAACCTGTTGCATCCGGAACTTGCTTTGCTATATTTCGCGTTCCGCTGCCTGGCACCGGGCAGGGAATTTTAGTTAAACCATTAACAGACAATTGTTCTTTGTATGGCTGGACAACGCATTCGCATCCGACTCAAGGCTTATGACCATCGTGTCATAGACCAATCCGCGCGGGACATCGCGGATACCGTCAAGCGGACGGGAGCCCGAGTCGCCGGTCCCATACCCCTTCCCACGCGAGTTGAACGCTTCACAGTTCAGCGTTCGCCGCATGCGGACAAAAAATCCCAGGAGACCTTCGAACAACGGACTCACAAGCGGCTCATCGATATTATCGAGCCAACCGCGAAAACCGTGGATGAGTTGAAGAAACTGAACCTGCCGGCGGGTGTAGACATCACCATTAAAATCTAGCTGTTCGGGCTGCCGGTCCTCGGCCAGGGTTCGCTCGCTCCTGTTCCGATTTCGAGGTCTCGCCGGCGGTCGCACAACAATCTAAAAATTTAAAGCTTATGCCAGTAGGAATTTTAGGAAAAAAATTGGGGCAGACCCGGGTGTATGATGCCAAAGGCGTAATCACTCCGGTGACGGTGGTCCTCGCTGGACCCAACCGGGTGCTGCAATGCAAGACTCAAGACTCTGACGGCTACAATGCGGTGCAGTTGGGGTTTGACGACCAGAAAGAGCAGCGGGTGACTAAACCCCTGCTCGGTCACATCAAGAAATTCAGCGGAGTGGCCGTCAAACGCGTCCAGGAATTCCGGAACTTCAGCAAGGAAGTTAAGTCCGGCGACGTTGTGGGCGCCACCTTGTTCGCGCCCGGAGATTATGTCGACGCCATCGGCGTCACCAAGGGGCGTGGATTCGAAGGTGTCGTCGGCCGTCACTCGTTCCGGGGCGGCGACTCGACACATGGTGCGAAAGGCTGGCACCGTCGTTCCGGCGCCATTGGCCAGCGTCTGTTTCCCGGCACAGTCATGAGGGGGATGCGCATGCCTGGTCACATGGGTCAGGTCCGGCGGACCGTGCAGAACCTGGAAGTGGTCCAAGTACGCGAAGCCGAGAACCTGCTGCTCATCCGCGGTGCCATTCCGGGTTCCAATGGAGATTACGTGGTGATTCGCGAATCCAAAAAGCGCCCCAAGGGCTGGCGTCCTCATGCGGAGCGCGCCGAGAACATCAAGAAGGCTGACGCGAAGAAGAAATAACGGACGATCGACTCCGCGTGGATCGCGGATTTTTCTATGAAGCTTACAATCAAAGATTCGAAGGGCAGCAATCAGGGCGAGTGGGAGGTGAAGTTTCCCCTCGTGGAAGATGGTAAAGGCACCCAGGCTGTCCACGATACAGTGGTAGCCTACCAGGCCGCCCAGCGCATGGGCACCGCCTGCACCAAGACGATGGGGGAAGTCGCCGGGTCCGGCAAAAAGCCGTGGCGGCAAAAAGGTACTGGCCGAGCCCGTGCAGGTTCGTTCGCGTCGCCTTTGTGGCGCGGCGGTGGCGTGGTCTTTGGGCCCAAGCCCAGGGATTTCCGTAAAAAGGTTTCGAGGAGCACGCGGCAGTTGGCGTTGCGCAAGGCGCTTTCCGAGCGTTTGCGTGCGGGTGACGTGGTGTTGCTCGATGACCTGAAGCTTGCGTCGCCTAAAACCAAGGAAATCGTCGGGCTGCTCTCAGCTCTCGAAGTCAAAGGGACAGCGCTCTTCGTTGCCCAAACCCCGGACAAGAATCTTACGCTGGCATCGCGGAATGTCCCCGGCGTTGTGCTCGCCACGAGCGAATCTCTCAATACCTACGACGTTTTGCGGTCCGACAAGCTCGTCTTCACCCGCGCCGCGTTCGAACAGGTTGAAGCCCGTCTGACGAACGAATGATATGAATACCTTTGAGATCATCAAAACCGTCCGCTTAACGGAAAAGGGAACCCGTCAGAGCGAGAGCTTCAATCAGTACACGGTCGTTGCGGATCGCCGAGCCAACAAAACCCAGATCCGCCAAGCCGTTCAGGAGCTTTTCAAGGTAAAAGTGTTGAAGGTGAATACCCTGAACGTTCATGGGAAATTCCGCCGCCAGCGCACAAAGCAGGCGGGGCAGGCTCCCGACTGGAAGAAGGCGATCGTTACCCTCAAAGAGGGCGACAAGATCTCGTTGACCTGAGCCGCCCTTCAGTTTACCTCGCAACGCGAAGAGGAACTCCTCTTCGCGTTCTTTTTTTTTCGCCTGCACCCAGACCGATCCAAATGGGGTGATGGTGTGCGCGGAGTGAAAACCATTCGACAGGCGGGTGCGTTGGGCGAAAATAGGCAAGTATGGAAGCAAGTCCCGAACGTCCGGAGCATCGACCCGTCGTGATGGAGACCCAGTCGGTCAGTATCAGACCTTCCTCAATTCACGGCCTGGGTGGCTTCGCCAAAATGGACCTGCCCAAGGGGACGCGCGTCATCGAATACATCGGGGAACGCATCAATAAGCAGGAGTCCCTGCGCCGATGCGAGCTGAGTAACGAGTTTATTTTCACGCTCAACGAGGCGGTGGATCTCGACGGCAACATCCCGGAGAATCCAGCCCGATTTATCAACCACAGCTGTGAGCCCAACTGTGACGCAGAGGTCGAGGACGACCGGATTTGGATTGTCGCCCGTCGGGACATCGCATCAGGCGAGGAGATCACCTTCAACTACGGCTTCGACCTTGAGGATTACAGGGATTATCCCTGCCATTGCGGTTCAGGTCACTGTGTCCGCTATATCGTCGCCGAGGACTTTTTTGACCATGTCCGTAGCCAACAGGAACTGTCGCTCGGCTAATGGTCCGTCGCTGAGGCAGCCGCGCTCTCCGCAGTCCGCCACGGCGCGGTGAGGACACCGCGCCCTAACTAAAGTGATACCTCGCAATCCACGTACTCACCTGGTGGTAAGTGACGAGGATCCGGATGCAGGTTGGTCAGGCGGATCTTGCCCCGCAAAACATTCGAGGAAACGAAAACCACGGGACCCTGGACGATGAGCTCCCGGCAGCCACTGAGCCTGGGCACGCCGCCCGCGAGCTTGGCATCCAGTTGTTCCACTAATTGGTAATGCCGCGGGTCCAGCTCGATAGTTGGTGGAGGCGCGGTCCCGCCGTTGGCCAGGACGATTCGCCAGTCCTCGGTAATCTTGTAGGCGTCTGAGCGCAAAGCCAGCAGGTCCGCTGTGGTTTTGACGGGTGCAAATCGAGTCCGCGGTACGACAACCGCGCCGCTTCGAGGAAAACATTCAATCGCGGCGCCCATTGCCGTTTCCAGTTGGATGACCCGAGGGGAGTTCTTGTCTCTTGGATCGGCCGTTTTTGAGTTCTTAATGAGCGGCAAGGGAATAAAACCCTCATTCGCCTCCAATAGCGCGCGCATCGAATCCAGCCGAATCCATAAATTGTTGGTATTGAAAAAGCGGTGGCGCTGAATGTCCTGGAACGCGCCTTGATCCGCTTCGAGGCACTGCGCCGACTCGCGGAGCAGGAACTTTCCTGCTCGTTCGGCGAGGTGCCCGCCTTTTCGGTCCGAAGCCGTGCGCTCCGCTACCTCCATCATGAAATCGAGCCCTGACGAGGCGAAATACCCCAAGAGCCGTAGGTCGAGGCTCGCTCCGAGGTTATCCGAGTTGGACACGAAAAGATAGCGCAGCCCTTGGCTGAGCAGCTTGTCGAGCAACCCGGATCCCAGCATCGAAGGGTAAAGGTCACCATGCCCGGGCGGACACCACTCCAGTCGTGGGTTTTGTGGCCACGCCAGAGGGCTTAGGTCCCGTGCATCAACCTTGGGGACCTGGCTTTGCATCAGCTCCAGCAATGCCGGATCCCCCAGGTCAGGATATTTCCGCAAAAACTCAAGCGTTTCACGGCTCGTGCTGAAACTGTTCATCAGCAGAAAACGCAGTGGCACATTGAACTTGGCCCGCAGCTGTTGAATCTGCCTGACCGTAAAGTCGAGGAACGTTAACCCGTCGCGCACCTCCAGCAGAGACTTGGCGCGATCCAAGCCCATGCTGGTGCCAAGCCCGCCGTTGAGTTTGAGGACTACTGTCTGAGCCACCAACACGTGGCTGGTTTGATCACCGGACCGGAGGCTTTCCAGGCTTGGCAACTCCTTAATCGGGGTGATGCTCGTTTCAGGGATTGCTCCGGTTTGTCCTTCCAGCATTAGCTCATAGTTGTGCCTGAATGCGTGGATGGTAGCGTCACTGAGCCCGGCGCCCCGCATTTTCTGCTCGAAAGGCTCAAATCGGCGGGCGGGAACATCATTCGTAGACATGTGTATGTGGATCTCTTTAGCACATCGGGGTGACGCTGGAAATGCGCCAAATACTCGACCGGATAGCGGGGAAGGCCCGACATAATGGCAGAGAGGGTATGCAGCTTCAGTGTTTTGAGGGGGGCACCACCCAAAAGCAACCGACCCGGTCAGTCGGACCTAGCTGCAGCCGAGCGCCCACACTCCTACCGGTCGGCGGGTTTTAGCCGCTTCAAATCCTCTGCCAGGAACTGCGCCACCTCTTTGAACTTCGAAACATTCTGTGGATTGATCTCCATCAGCGTTCGATGCGCCTCCAAGCATGCGCGCGTGACCTCCTCACGCGTTGGCACCACTGGATCGTGAACGCGCGTTTCCGCGGTCCCGGGCATTTCCATTGGTCCTTGAGCCAACTTGAAAAGATGCAGCACTCCGAGACTTTCCAGGAGGTCCGTAATCCGAGGATTGGGGTTGAGGAGCTCGATCGCAGGGCTGCCGGAGTCCTTCTGGGCGGTGTTCATTTTGAGTCCGAACCCTGCCAGAACGCCAAGGAATGTGCTGTCCATCAGCATGCAATCCGACAAATCCAGGACGAAATAGGTGAATCCTTTTTGCAGCAACTCATTCACCAAGGTTTTGAAGTCGATGCTGGAGGAAAAATTTGCGCGGCCCGAAATCTTGATGCAGGCGAATTTCTCGCCGACCAGAACCAACAGCCTGGCGGAAGGGGTGCTCATCTGGCTCTCGCTTCGTTCATTTGGGGTCTCGCCTCTGAGAGCGCTTCCTGATAGCCCACAATTTGTATCAGAGTTTGCTGTAACACCAAGGCTTCATCAAGACTGCTCGAAACCAGGCGGCGATTGCATTCCAATAATAACTCCATCGCGCGCACCAATTCGGCTTCCGTGTAGCGTTTAGTCTGCGACAGCGCTTTGTAAAGAATATAAGGGTTGAAGGAAAGCGGGTTAAACCGGCGGTCTTGCGGGACTTGCTCTCGAGGTACGCGCTCCAGCATCGCTTTGAAGCGGCCGTAGTCGACATCGGTCTTTATCCAGCCTTCACGGAGCATCTCCTTGAGCAGAAGGAGCACCCGGACTTTGCTGATCAGCCCATAGAGCAAACCGATTTCGCTACGTTTCGGATCGAGCTTCACTTCCCACAACTCCTCATCCAGACGCTGAAGCAGTCGCGGCAAATTGCGGTCCCCCAAGGCATCTGCTAGCGCGAATGCGCGGGCCGTCTTGTTATGAACGCAGACGGCCTGGACGTCGGCCAACTCGATTTCCTTCCGGGCACCCACATACAACGCGAGCTTCTCGACTTCGCCATCGAGTTGGCGTGAATTTGGCCCCACCCGTTGGACCAGTTCGGCGAGCGCGGCTTCGGGGATCTCCTTCTGCCGATTGCCGAGCGCCGTTCGAGCCCACGCCATCGCGGCATCAGCCCAATCGGGATCCTCTGCGGCCCACCCTCCGAGACTCTCGACTTTACCCAGCTTATCGAGGGCTTTGTAAAACACCTTGCGCTTGTCCACTTTCCCGGCGCTGATCAACAGGCGCACCTTCTCCCAGGAGAAAGCTTTTAATTCCTGGGCCAGGTCCGCCAGGGACTCCGTCACTGCCTCCGCGCTCGCCGTGCGCTCTTCCCCTAGAAAGTTGCAGTTTTGGAGCCAAATCACCTTGGAATCCCCGAAAAAAGGGAATGTTTGCAGACCCTCGCGCAAGCGTTGAAGGGCTTTCAGCGCCTCACCGCTATTCGTCACGTTGGCGTCAATGAGCTCCTGCTCTGGACTGCCCAACTGGCGGGTCCACTCCAGGAATATCTGCTTCGCCCGCTGCTTGACAGCATACTCATCCTCCCCGCTCACGAGCACGAGTGGAACTGCTTGCTTGGCGGCCGACGGGGGCATTGGCCTCCAAATTATTCCGCCTCAGAGCCGCCGGTCTCGTTGATGCGATCCAGCACCTCACTCATGTCTTCCACTTGTTCGAAAAGCGAACTGGCTACATAGATCGGCCGCTTCTGGGCAGTGGCCAGCGCGAGGCAATCACTCGGGCGAGCGTCGATCTCCACGATCTTGCGAGCGAGCTCGTTCTGCTGCTGAAGAATAAGGCGCGCGAAGTAGGTCGAGTTTTTTAGTTCCGTAATGACGACTCTCTCAACGCTGATGCTGAAACCTTTGAAAATGCTTTGGATGAGATCGTGTGTTAGGGGTCGTTCTTTGGGGGTCTCACGAAGAAACATTCCGATGATGGCGCCCATGTTCGGTTCCACGTTGATCACGAAGACTTTCTCGTCATTCCCCACGAATAATGCACACCCACTATTGGCAGGGAGGATCCCGCGAATCTGAACCGGGACTACATCGTTCTTCATATCCACAGTGTATTGCGCAAATACGAAAAAACAAGTCTCACACCCCCCGCTGCTCTCGCGCTCAGCGCGGCGCTAACGGCTCAGTCCAGAACGGCTTTCTCAGCAGTAACGGAGTGCTCTCTTTGAGGCTCGGTTCGGCGGTGCAGGAATCAATGAAAGCTGCAAGCGTTCACCCTTTACACCTCGGTCGTCAAACCTTACAAACTGCAGGATGAAGCACAGCGAGTTGATTTTTGCACTGGTCGGTGTGGTGGTGGTTGGGTGTTGGTTGGGTGTGAGCTTTCTTTCCTCGGACGCGCGGATGCGACGGCGGCGGCGCAAGAGTCACAGCCGGATCTTCTCGAAAACCAATCGGCCTAGCGTGCGATTTAGTGTGCGGCCTCCCAAGAAGTGACGAACAAGCTTTTTGGAATACGTCGTTTGTTTCAAACGGCTCTCCGCCATTCTACCCTTTCCAATGCCAGCCCTAGCGATTTGTCGGCCACCCAAAGGGGACCCCACCCCCAAAGTCCCCTGCGGGCTGCGGCTTAGGAGGCCGCTTCCAACCGGTAACTCAGCGTGTTGAAGTACCGGCGCTTCAATCCTCGCTTTTTTCTTTGGCGTTCGCGCGCCTTCACCAGGTGCTTCAGGCACCGGGAGCCTTGGATCGCAGGCTCGCCGCACTCCGTGCACCGCTGGTCGCGCTGCATTCGCAATTGATATTTTCTCTGCCTCGATATTGGCAGCTCTGTAAACTCATCCTGAATTCGCCTTCTCATGTAACTGTCTCCCTCATCGGCATCTCTACATCCGCATGGTTTGCGCGGAAACCGGACAGATGACGACTTGACAACTGTCCTCCCTGACCCTTCATCGCGATTGAAGAGATGTCAAGGTAGGCGGTTGGACCCGGTTTTCCAGGTGAGCTAACCTAATGTGCAGGGCGGATTCCCCTCCCTCGGCACTTTCAGCTTGCCCAGATCGGTGATTCCGGGCATATGACATCGTGCTTTCAGGGGCTTATCTTAGTCGATGCGGCGAATCCTGCTAATCCGCCTTGGTGGACTCGGTGATATCGTGTTCACGCTGCCAGCTGTGAGCGCCATTCGCGCGGCGTTTCCGGAAGCCCACATCACCTTTTTGTCCTACGGGGAATTTGCCTTTTTGCTGGAAGGCTTTCCCCGGATTGATGCCGTTTTCAAGCTCGACAGAGACCTTTACCGCCACCCAGGGACACTTCTTCCGCAGGCCTTGGGTTTGCTTATCAAGCTGAGGCGCGGAAAGTTCGATTTGGTTGTTGATTTTCAAGGGTTTGGAGAGACGGGGTTGTTCGCGAAGTGGACCGGAGCCCCGGAACGTTGGGGGTTGGTTTACCGCCCGTCGCGGGGATGGGCCTACACGAAGGGGGTCCGGCGGGAGCTTTACGTGCACCCCGTCGACTATCAACTCGAGGTTGTTCGTCAGGCGGGTGGAATACCAATCACCAGGCCGCCGACGCGATTCCTCGTGCCAGAAGATGCTCAACGCCAGGCACACCGCTTGTTCTCTGAATGGGAGCTTGAAGCCAGGAAGCCCACGATTTTCATTCAACCGTTTTCAAACGGTTCCCAGAAGAATTGGGGGCTCCAGGATTACTTGCGGCTTGCTCGGGATTGGAAGGCCGAAGGCCTGCAGGTGATTTTTGGCGGCGGGCCAAGGGAGAAGGATGCGCTTGAGTCTGTTCGTCGAGGGGGTTTTGCCGTTGCGGCTGGGGCTCCACTGTTGGTGAGCGCAGGGTTAGTTGGCCTTTCTACGGTCATTCTTGGGGGCGACACGGGGTTGCTGCATTTGGCGGCGGCCATGGGCAAGCGCGTGGTGATGCTGATCGGCTCCAAATACCCCGGCAACTGCTTTCCTTACGGCCATCCAGAGTGGGCGGTGGCGCCTGAAGGATGCGAGATCGTTTCGGCAATCAAGCCAGAGCCGGTTGTCCGGGCTTGTGCGCAGGCACTTGCAGAGGAAGCAACTCGTCGTCAGTCCGAAGTCCCGCTGGCTGTGACGGCGTAGCGCTATTTCAGCCGCAGTTGTCAGCAAGCGGCAAAACGCATCAATTCTCGCCCCATCTACCCTTCTCGCCCGATCGCAGCGCGGCAGCGGCAGGGTCGAGATATTCCCGTCCCTTCGGCCCGGGTTACATACTTGAAGGCTCCGCGCTTGAGGGGTATTTTCTGCATTCGGGTCTATGAAGGGTTTAATCTCTATTGTTCTTGGTTGGGCCTGGTTTGCAGCGTATGGCTTGTGCCAAGGCGTCGGCGTCACTGCTTCCGCCAAACCCCCAGAAATGCTTACCGCACGCAGGCCGGTGTCGCTGGAAGAACTTTGGAACACCATTAACACGGCCACGAACCAGTGGGCGTTGGACATCCGGCAAGAGGCGGGCTGGCCTGGTGTTCGCACGGTTTCGATGGAGGAACTGCGCCTCAAAGCGGGCCAAGGCCAGGCATTGGCTCAAATGGAATTGGGTTTCCGCTGTTTGTCGGAAGACGGCGCTCAGCGTAATTCGGAGGAAGCGATTAAATGGCTAACCGAGGCGGCGGGTCATGGCCTCGCGCCGGCGCAATTGGTATTGGGCGAGGCGTTCCTAAGGGGCTTGGGGGTTCGCGAGGATTTTGCGGCGGGAGTTGACTGGCTCGAGAAGGCGGCTTCGCAAGGTTTTGCGGATGCCGAGTTCCTGCTCGGACTCTGTTATCTCACAGGCGGCCCCGGGGTCAACCAGGCGCCCGCCAGAGGAGTGAAGTGGATCGCGCGCGCAGCCGAGCAAGGCAAGCCCATTGCACAGCAGTGTCTTGGGGAATGCTACTCCACCGGGAACGGGGTAAAGTCGGATCCCGCAGCAGCGGCCCGCTGGTACGGTCTTGCAGCGGAACGCGGGCTCCCGACCGCACAGGATTTGTTGGCGGGTTGCTATCTCATGGGGCGTGGAGTTAGCAAAGATCCTGCTCAGGCGGTGCAGTGGTATCGCCGCGCGGCGGAGCAAGGGTTGGGTGCAGCACAGGCTGCGCTGGCAAGGTGCTACACTCGCGGGACGGGGGTCGGCACAAACGCCCTCCAGGCCTTCGATTGGTGGAAGAGCGCTGCGACCAACGGGTTTCCCGGCGCGCGCTTTAACTTGGGGCTTTGCTATTACTACGGCCTGGGTGTTGAGCGCGATCCGGCGGAAGCCGTTCTTCGTTTTGAACAGGAAGCAGCTCATGCACATGTCGGCGCGCAGCTGTACCTGGGCCTATGCTATTGGCGCGGAGAAGGCGTCCGTCCGGATAAACCGACAGCCGAAAAATGGTGGAGTGAGGCCTGCCTGCGCGGAATTGCTCCCTGGCGGTATGCGATTGGGGACGAAACTTCGGGCGATGCCGAGGCGGTCGAGCAGTGGTGGCGGGATGTCGCCGCCGCTGCGACTCCCAGTGTGCAGTGCTGCCTGGCTGAGTCCTACCATTTTGGGCACGGTGTGGCCCAGGACGACGCTGAGGCCGCACGTTGGTACCGCAAAGCTGCCGACGGAGGAGACCTGGTGGCCCTCAGACGCGTTACCTGGCTCTTGTCTACCTCTCCGAATCCCAAGGTCCGAGACGGCGCAAGGGCGGTCGAGTTCGGTGAAAAGGCGGCAGCGGCGACCAAACACCGAGATGCGAGCATTCTCGACACGCTTGCGGCGGCCTATGCCGAGGCGGCCCAATTCGACCGCGCGGTCCACGTCGAGAAGCAGGCGCTGACACTGGCGTCGCGCGAGGATGAGAAGGTCGACTACCAGTCGCGGCTAAAGCTGTATCAGACACGCAAGCCATTTCGGGTCGAGCAATGATTCTGCGGAATACCCCGAAGTCCGATTCACTTGTCCGGCAAACACCGCGACGCGGCTCCGGTCGACGTTGCTGTGGCCGGGGACGGCCACACGCCTTATAAGGCCGCTTGACGTTTGGGCCTAAAACGAAAGAATTAACTCCAATGAAACGGATATTGGGTATGCTTCTGTGGATTGTGCCGGTGATGCTTCCTTGCAGTTTGAGGGCTGGCACTCTTTTTACCAACCCGGTGATTGTGGTGTCTCCGGCAATGCTGAAATTCGGTGCGGCGGATTCCCACCGGGCACTCACGAACACCTTCCTCGTCGAAAATGCCGGGGGCGGCAAGCTGGTTGGCAAGGTGAAGGTCAAACCTCCGTTCCGGGTAATCGATGGACGCTCCTACATCCTACGCGAGAACGAGGCCCAGGTGGTCACCATCGTCTATGTTCCGAAGGGCCCGGAGACCGTCACCAACACGGTGGAATTTAGTGGTGCAAGCGGTGCCTCCGCGACGGTTGTCGGTTCACCCTTACCAAGCCAGCTTAAGCAGCAAGGAAGATAACCTCATCGGGAGCCGCCTCTCCGAGTTGCGGCGATTTCGTGCGGGGTTATTGTTCTCTGCCTGAAATGTCCGGCTCGAACTCGCTGGCAGGCTTGACCGTTAGACCACTGGCCGAGGCCCGAGCGTGGACGCCACACTTCAATCCAATGCGCACACTGATTAAACGCGTTCTGAATTCCACCGAACCGCTCGAACAGCTCACGGTGAAGGGCTGGATCCGAACCCGACGTGACTCCAAAGGTTTTTCCTTCCTCGAGCTCAATGATGGTTCCTGTCTTGCGAACCTCCAGGTGGTCGTGGACGCCGGAACGCCGGGGTCCGAGCACCTGGTCCAATACACCACGGGAGCTTCAGCGGTGATCGAGGGGAAACTGGTCGCTTCCCCGGCCCAGGGCCAAAAATGGGAGATGCGCGCCTCCCGCATCGAATTGGTGGGCACCGCGGATGCCAGTTACCCGCTCCAAAAAAAGGGTCATACCGCCGAATTCCTGCGGACCATCGCACACCTGCGACCTCGCTCGAACCTCTACGGAGCCGTGTTCCGGATGCGGAGCCGCCTCGCATTTGCCGTGCACCAGTTTTTCCAGGAACGGGATTTTGTTTATGTTCATACCCCCATCATCACCGCGAGCGACTGCGAAGGGGCAGGGGAGATGTTCCGCGTCACCACCTTGAAAGGGAATGTCGATGAAAAGAACCAGGCGGATTTCTTTGGAAAACCCACTTACCTGACCGTCAGCGGTCAACTCGAGGGTGAAACGTTCGCGTGCGCCTTATCAAATATCTACACGTTCGGCCCCACCTTCCGCGCGGAGAACTCCAACACCGCCAGACACGCTGCGGAGTTTTGGATGATCGAGCCGGAGATGGCGTTTTGTGACCTCGCAGGGGACATGGATCTCGGAGAAGAGTTCATCAAAGCGATGGCCCGCTACGCCCTCGAGCATTGCGCCGAGGATTTAGGCCTTTTCGCCAAATTCATCGATAAAGGCTTGCACGAGCGCCTCAGATTCGTGGTGGACCGGCCTTTTGTCCGCGTAACCTACACCGAGGCTATCGGCATCCTCACCAAGTCTGGCAAGAAATTCGATTTCCCCGTCGAATATGGACTTAACCTGCAATCGGAACACGAGCGGTTTCTCACCGAAGAACATTTCAAGTCACCAGTCACGGTTTACAACTATCCTCGGGAGATTAAACCGTTCTATATGAGGCTCAACGACGACCAGAAAACCGTGACCGCGATGGATGTGCTCGTGCCGGGAATTGGAGAGGTCATCGGCGGGGCTCAACGCGAGGAGCGCCTTGATCAGCTCCTGGAGAACATGAAGTTCCATAAGCTCAAACCCGAGGACTACTGGTGGTACGTGGACCTGCGGCGCTTCGGCACGGTGCCGCATGCAGGCTTTGGTCTCGGGTTCGAACGCCTCCTCATGTTCCTCACCGGCGTCTCCAACATCCGCGACGTTATCCCCTTCGCGCGCACGCCAGGCAACGCTGAGTTTTGAGATAAAGTAGCGCAGGCTTGCAGCCTGCCATATCGCAGACTTGCAGATTGCGAGTGCTCACGCCAAGCCGCCGAGCCGCCAAGATCCCCAGCGCCAGCACACGGTCCGCCCGAAGCGGTTCACTCCCGGATCCGCGCGATCACAAATCCGTCGTGCCCCTTTGAGCCTACCGTCTGGATCGCAGTGGCTTCCACGCGCGTTTCGTTGGCGAGTGCCTCCACGAAACGGCGCATCCCCACTACGTTGGGGTCGTTGCTTTCGCGATCGATGAGATGCCCCTTCCGAACCACGTTGTCAGTGATGATCACAGCGCCCGGACGGCAGAGAACCAGTGCTTCGTGAAAGTAATCCAAGGCACTCGCTTTATCCGCATCGATGAAGGCGAGATCAAAGCGAGGCCCCTTCCGGTCTCGCAGGAGTGCTAACGTCTCGAGCGCTTTACCGACAATGATCTCTACCTTATGCCCAACTCCAGCCTTCGCCAGACTGTCTCTGGCCACAGCAGCGTGAAGCGGTTCCAACTCGAGCGTGATGATCTTGCCGTCCGCCGGCAAGGCCTTGGCCATCCAGAGAGTGCTATACCCGCCCAACGTACCAATCTCGAGGACATGGCGGGCGCCAAGCATTTTGACGTACAGGTACAGGAGTTTGCCTTGAGTGGGGGTGACGTCGATCGTCGGCAATCCCGCGGAAGCGTTCGCATCCAGAGCCGCCGCGAGGTCACGGTCGGGCGGTATCAAATGACGGTTGAGATAGGCGTCGACTTTTGACCAAAGTTCTTCATTCATGCGTTTCGGCCGAACCTCAAGATTGACCCACGCGCTGGGCTGTGGTGGTTCAGCTCGGGATTAATTCTCACGCAAAGCCGCGAAGCCGCCAAGGTTTTCTGTTTCGTACTACTATGGTCGTGGATGCGCGCCAGGCTGTGCGGAGAGAGCCTTGGCTGCGCCGAATTCTTCAGCCCGGAGCGCTGGGACTCTTCAGCCCTAGGCTGAGGGGTGCTGCACCTGCGGTGCTCCATCTGTTCCGTGGTTTCCCTCGAGAATCGGCTTTCCAACTCTTCTGCGCCCGGCTATGAAAGGATTATGCTTCACAACAATCGCGTTATTCGGTTCTTCCCCTTTGTTCTTTTGGCAGCAGCCTGCTTGAGTGGTTGCGGGCCTTCCGAGTCCGGAAAGCAGACCGACGCTGCACCGGCGGCGGCAAAAAAGGCGAAGACGGGGCACGTCATCGGGATGAGCCAATGCAATCTGGGTGAGCCCTGGCGTGTGGAAATGAACGCGCAGATCAAGGCTGCGGCCGACAAACAACAGAACCTCCAAGTGATCTTCAAGGATGCCCAAAACGACACGCTCAAGCAGCGCGGCCACGTCGAGGAGTTCGTTAGCGCCGCCGTGGATCTAATCATTATCAGTCCAAAAGAAGCCCAGCCATTGACCGAGCCCGTCGCCAAGGCAATGGAAGCGGGCATCCCGGTCATTGTGTTAGACCGACGCCTCCTCGGGGATAAGTTCACGTGTTTTATTGGCGCCGACAACAAGAAGATTGGCCGGGCTGCAGGCGAATGGATCAAATCGACGCTCAAAGGTTCCGGAAAAGTCGTCGAACTGAAGGGCCTAATGACTTCCACGCCAGGTCAAGACCGAAACAGCGGCTTTCGCGAAGGCATCGCCGGTGGCCAAATCGAAGTCATTTTCGATGCCGACATGAAGTGGCTTGAGCCGGACGCGCGGAAGGAAATGGAATCCGCACTGGCGCGGTTCAGCAAGATTGACTGTGTTTATGCCCATAACGATCCGGGCGCGCACGGAGCTTACCTGGCAGCCAAGGCCGCCGGCCGCGAGAAGGAGATGAAGTTTGTCGGGATCGACGCGTTGCCGCACGAAGGCGTGGCGTATGTGCAGCAGGGAATTCTGGACGCTACCTTCCAATATCCGACCGGTGGCGCCGAAGCCATCGACGCGGCAATGAAGATACTTCACGGTGAAACGGTTCCAAAGGAAATCACCCTTGGCTCTCGGGTGTTCGATAAGGAGACCATCGCGGCGGGTGGGCGGGAACTGAAGTGATAGTTGTATTATGAGTTTACAGGATTCAGGTGTGAAGTGTCGAATCGGAGCTGGTTTTTCTAGGCGTCCGTTTACGGGAACCCCCCATTCTATAGCTGAAAGTCCAGCATCGGGGGACCTTACGGCAAGGGTGGGGAAGGCCGATTCGGCCGGTTCACACGCGCACCGGACACGGGGGCGAGGGCGCCCGCGCTCCTTTTTGTCGAGGCGTGCTTTCGTCTTAGTCGCCACACTTATTCAAGCAGTGGCAGCACAAGGGGCCGGCTCTCCCCAACCAGCCTTTGCGGGAGAGGAGAAGGGCAAGGCGGTATTAACATATCCCGACCTGGCAAAGCGGTTGACCGACCTGGAGTACCTCGCGACGGTGCCGCCTGCGGGTGAGCAGTGCGCGCAATGTTCGAGCTACGATCGAGCTAGCCAATACGATTCCCAGGCAGACAAATATGTCGGCTGGGACGCCAACGGCGATGGTGGGGGCATTATCCGCAAAGAGGGCGACCAGCTCGTGCTGGCGGAAATGGATGGGCCAGGCTGCATCTGGAGAATCTGGTCGGCCACACCGGGCGATGGCCACGTTCGCATATATCTGGATGGTGCGGCCGACCCTGCCGTGGACTTGCCGTTCAAAGGATACTTCGACGGCAAGAATGCTCCCTTTACCCGGCCCACTCTGGTTCATACCGTGGCGCACGGATGGAATAATTACACGCCGATCCCATACCAGAAATCCTGCAAAATCGTGGCCGACTCCGATTGGGGCCTTTACTACCATTTCACCTACGGCACTTTTCCCAAGGGCACGCAGGTGCCTACCTTCAAGCGGGAATTGCGGCCAGAAGATTCGGCTGCCCTTGACCACGCTAACGAGCTGTTGTCCCACTGTGATGCGGCGAATCACAACTCGAGTCCCACGGACAAAGTTACGGTTAAAACCGTGAACCTCTCGGCGGGGCAATCGGAGACGGTGGCTCAGTTTCGTGGTGCCGGTGCCATCACCCGTCTACGGATGAAGCTGGCTCTGCCGCCCTCCCCGGCGGATCGCGAAGCCCTCCGAGAGTTGGCCATTCAAATCAAGTGGGATGGCGAACAGGAGCCAAGTGTCTGGGCTCCTTTGGGCGATTTTTTTGGCACGGCTCCCGGCGTGGACCGTTACCAGTCACTGCCGCTGGGATTGACCGAGGATGGGTGGTGGTACTGCCATTGGTACATGCCGTTCGAGAAAGGAGCCCAGGTGCAGTTGATCAATGACGGGAAGACCAAGCGGCTTATCGATGTCGAAATCACCCGGGCGCCGCTGAGTCTGCCGGCGGACCGGCTAGGTCGCTTCCACGTGAAATGGCATCGCGATGCCTTCCTGTCTTCCCGGGCAGACCGCGCGATCGATTGGCCGATGCTGAAAGCTGAAGGTTCCGGTCGTTTTGTAGGCGTCATGCTCCACATTTGGAACCCTCGTGGAGGTTGGTGGGGGGAAGGTGACGAAAAATTCTTCGTCAATGGCGAGAAGTTTCCGTCCACGTTCGGCACTGGTTCAGAGGATTATTTGGGTTACGCCTGGTCCAGTCCGGACAAGTTCCAACACGCTTATCATAACCAGACCCACAACGATGGGAACAGCCGGGGCCACATTGCTGTGAACCGTTGGCACGTGGCGGACGCGATCCCTTTTCAACGTTCATTTGAGGGCTGCATCGAAAAGTACTACCCCAATTCACGACCCACGCTCTATGCTGCGACGGCATACTGGTATGCCGCACCTGGCGGTTATGATCCGTACCGTCCTGTTCCCGTGTCGCAGCGGGTAGGCTACTGGGTTCCCGTGGCGACCTTCAAAGTCAAAGGCGCGATCGAAGGCGAAAGCCTGAAGATCCTTTCAAAAACCGCCGGGAATCCGCAGGAACAGGATCTCACCGCATTCTCAGGCCAATGGAGCAACGATTCCCACCTGTGGTGGATCGATGCCAAACCTGGGGATAAACTTGTGCTCGCGATTCCGGTTAAAGCTGAAAGAAAATATAAGTTGACCCTGCAACTCACCAAGGCGCCCGATTATGGAATCGTTCAGCTTTTTCTGGACGACGTAAAACTAGGTGGCCCCGTTGACTTGTACAACCCGTCGGTCATCCCTAGCGGGGCTTTGGCTTTGGGCGATTTCCCCTTAACTGCCGGCGAGCATAGGCTCTCGGTGGAAATTCTGGGTGCTAACGAAAAAGCCATCAAGAATTACATGTTCGGGTTGGATTATGTAAAGATGGAGCCGGTCGAGTGAAGGTGGCGAGAGTATTGAGGTAGGGCGGGCTGTGCTCAGCCTGCCGGGAACGCGCAAGGTTCGACGGCGCGCGCGGAGCGACGCGCCCTACCGGGTTGAGGTGGGGCGGGTTGTCCTCAGCCCGCCGATATCGCGCAAAGTCTGACGGCGCGCGCGGAGCGACGCGCTCTACCGCGCGAGGATCGCTCACGCTGGTAACTTCACCGGCATTTGCCTCACGCGAACGCCGGCTGCTTGAAACACTGCATTCGCAATCGCGGGGGCAATGGCGATGATCGGCGTCTCACCGCCGCCCACGGAAGGCAAGTCGGGTCGGTCCAACAGGTGAATGTCGATCGTGGGCACATCGGCGAATCGGGGGACATGATAGCCTCCGAAGCTGGGATTGAGCATTTCCCCTTTCTCAAATCGCATCTCCTCCCGCAAGGCCGGTCCCAAGCCCATGATGATCGCACCCTGCACCTGGTTTCGGAGATTCTCAGGATTTAAGATGGCTCCGCATTCGAACGCCTGGCAGACGTGCCGGACCGACAGTTCGCGCTTGTCAGGGTCAATTTGGATCTCGGCGCAAGCGGCAACGTAAGAACCTTTTTCGGTGCCGCACGCCAGGCCGACGCCTCGGTTGGGCGCTTTCCTGGCGACGCGTGTTTTCCAATCAAACTCTTTGGCCGCTTTCTCGAGCACAGCTCGGAGTCGACTGTTTTCCAGATGAGCCAGGCGGAAGTCCAGCGGATCGGCTTGTGCTGCGCCGGCCAGTTCATCCATGAAGCTCTCCCGGGCGAAGGTGTTCGCGGTGGCCGCCAGTGCCCGGTAGGAACCCTGCCGCAGCGGGGCCTCGGAGTTCACGAACTGGCTCCGGCTCTTGCCGGCACGATAGGGCGTGTCAATGGCCGACCCGCCCGAGTTGATGTTGATGAAATGCCACGAAGTCAGTACACCCTGGTCGTCCAGGCTCGCTTCGATTTCAATGACTGCCGCCGGTCGGAAATACGCCCAAGTAAACTCTTCCTCTCGCGTCCAGCGAAGGGACACCGGGCGGCCTGCAGCCTGTGCGAGACGCGCGGCCTCGATCGCCGCTTCCGCGGTGTGTTTGCCGCCGTATCCGCTGCCGAAGTCGGGCACCACCACTCGGACGTTCTCCGTTGCCAAATGAAATGCTCGGCTAAGCTCGCCTCGATAGCCGAATGGATTCTGCGTACCCGTCCAGACGGTCAGTTTCCCGTCTTTCCACTCGGCAACGGCTGCCCGCGGTTCGAGCGGCGCGTGCTGGGCGTAAGCGACATGATAACTCTGGCGCAGGACTCGCTTGGCCTTGGTGAGTTCATCGGAAAAAGGGTTCGTGGGGATTCCCTCTCGCGCATGCTCCTTGAGATACTCGAAAATATCCTGGCTGGATGGGTGCGGGCCGCGCTCCCATTTGGCGGTTTTTGCCAGTTGCTCCAACGCCCGTTCCGCCTGCTGGTTGTTAGGGCCCACCACGCCCACGAATTGATCGTCCTGAACTACGGTAACACCCGACATGGCCTTCGCTGACGCGGGATCGATGGACACAAGTTTGCTGGCGAACGCCGGCGGTCGAAGCACCTTGCCGTAAAGCATCCCGGTAAGGTCCACATCCGAAGGGTATTGGTGAAGGCCGGAGACAATGTCTCGCGCGTTTGGCCGGGCTTTGGATGTTCCCAGAACTTTCCAATTGTCGACGGGGGTTGTCGGCGCCTCCGAAGGAACCGCTTCCTGGAGCAGCTGAGCGCCCTTTTCGTCAGTTGCAAGCTGGGCGTACGAGAGGGATCGGCCGGTCGAGCTGTGGATCGCCTGGCCATCTTTGGCTTCGATGCCGGATCGCTCGACTTGCCATTGCCTGGCTGCAAAATCAATCAGCACTTCCCTGGCCGCTGCAGCTCCCGCCCGGACAGCTGGCACCGTTGCGGGCGTGCTGCGGCTTCCGGCGGTGATCCCGTCATCCGGCACCAGGGCCGTGTCGGCCATGGTGAGTTGGACACGATCCACCGAAACGCGCAGTTCCTCCGCGGCAGCCTGGCTGAGCTCGGCGCGCGCGCCTTGTCCCCCTTCGACCTTGCCCGTGAGCACGGTGATTGAACCGTCCTTGCCCAAATGAATCCGGGCACTCACTGTAGCCGCGCCTCCGCTGCCGCGGCGCCGCGTGTTTTGCTGGGCTAACCCAGGAGTCACGCTTGCGCAGATCAGCAGTCCGGTCGTGAGAAATTGCACAAAGGCGCGACGGTTCACACCGAAATCGTACGGCACGCGCTCCATGGGTTCCTCGTAGACAGCGTCGATCGGCGTCCTCGAAGCGGTTTCGTTTTTCATAGTTTCGTAAGCAGCGCGGGCGGCCCTGGCCGCGAGATCGCTCGAATTACCAACGCGCCGGCGAGGGCGCCCGCGCTGTTCATGCGGCGGCGGCGCGACGAACGGCTTTAATGATTCGGGGATATGTTCCACAGCGACAAATATGCTTTTGCAGGGCTTTGCTAACATCCGTCTCGCTCGGGTGGCGGTTCTTTGTGAGAAAAAACACTGATTCGAGGATCATTCCCGCAGTGCAGAACCCGCATTGAAAGGCGCTCTCGGCGAGAAACGCTTCCTGAACGGGGTGCAGCTTGTCGTTCGAAGCCAGACCTTCGATTGTTACGACGGTCTGACCTTTCACCCCCGAAACCGGTGTCAGGCAGGAGGCGACAGGCTCGCCGTTGACCAGCACGGTGCAGGCACGGCACTGGCCCTCACCACAACCGTATTTGGTGCCCCTCAACTTCACGTCCTCACGCAGGACATCCAGGAGCGAACGATCGGGATCGGTGGTGATGGTTTGTGGCTTTCCATTGACGGTGAAGGTGATGGTTACATCCATATTGGCCTTCCTGGCTGGCTGGCCTGCGAATAGGTGGGTAACGCCGGCGCAGCTAAATCGAGTTCACCGTAATCCGATAACCCGAGGTTGGGAAGAAATTTTTTAAAGGAGCGCGGGCCATCTCGGTCCGCAGCAGCCGGGAAACGAAAGTGGCTCAAGTAAGTTTCAACCTCTCTCCGCAGTCGCGCGTGCTGCGGGCCGGGACGGCCCGCGCTCCATGTACAAACCGAGCACGCGGGCGGGGGCGCCCGCGCTCCGGAACCTGGCGGCGCGCGCGGAGCGACGGGGCCTGCCAACATACAAATTTCGCTTCGGTCCATGGGTAAACTAAGGCAGAATTTCGGCAGCAGTCGTTTCGAACTGATGAAACTCAAGCGCTACGAAGGAAACCCTATTTTATCTCCCCATCCGGGCCATTCCTGGGAAGACCTGGCCGTGTTCAACCCCGCCGCCTGGTATGACGAGAGTTCCAGGGAGGTGCTCCTCCTTTACCGGACCGCAGAGTCGCAGGCTGACTACAAGTGCTGGTTCGGATTGGCCAGGAGCCGCGACGGATACCGCTTCGAACGGGTCTCGGATCAACCCGTCCTCAGCCCGAGCATTGAGGGCTATGACGGCGCGACGATCCAGGACCCTCGGCTGATCAAGATGGGCGATTGGTTTTATGTGACGTACGCCTGCAGGCATTTCCCGTTCGGACAGTTTTGGATTCCGGACGTGCGGAAGCGATATATCACGCCCGATTGCCCGCCGGAGTTCCCGAGGTATCTGCGGATTAACGCCACGGTGACGGCTCTCGCGATGACCAAGGACTTCAAGACGTGGATTCGCGCGGGCTTGCTGACCGATCCGCTCCTCGATGATCGGGACGTCATCCTTTTCCCGGAAAAGATAAACGGTAAGTTTGTGCTGATGCATCGGCCACTGGAGTGGATCGGCCCAGCCTATGGCAGCGAGCATGCCTGCGCCTGGATTAAATGCTCCGACGATCTCCTCGGCTTTCCGGCCGCGCCAAGCAAGTTGTTAATCAAAAACAGATTTCCCTGGGAAGCTGCAAAACTGGGGATCAACACGCCGCCGATCAAGACCCCGTACGGCTGGTTTACCCTCTATCACGCGGTCGGTCCGGACAAGTTCTATCGCCTCGGGGCTTTGTTGCTCGATTTGGACGATCCGAGCCGAGTGCTGCATCGAACCCCGGACTGGCTGATCCAACCGGAAACCGATTACGAGATCGAGGGGTTCTACCGCGGCGTTTGTTTCCCGTGCGGCACCGTCGTTCTGAACGGCACTCTGTTCGTTTACTACGGCGGTGGCGACAAATTCTGCGCCCTGGCCACCTGTGATTTTGACCAATTGCTGGAACACCTGAGAAAATGTCCGCCCTAGACGACGAGGCTTGGATTGGAGCGAATCCATCTCGGTGATGGTTATCGCACGGCGCCAGGCCAGATGGTTTTATGCACCCGCTCGATTTGACGATTATCGTTTTGTATCTCCTGCTCATGGCACTCGTCGGATGGTGGGTGTCCAAGAAGGCATCGCGCAGCGCGGAGTCCTACTTTTTGGCCGGCAAGAGCCTGCCCTGGTGGATCATTGGGGTGGCTCATGGATCCAGTGGAGTCGACATCACCGGGACGATGTGGTTTGTGATGATGCTGTTCATCTACGGGGTCAAGGCAACGTGGCTGCTGTGGGTTTGGCCTCTCTTCAGTGTCATCTTTCGGATGATGTACCTGGGAACCTGGGTTCGCCGATCGAACGTTCTTACGGGCGCGGAATGGATGCGGACCCGATTCGGGGATAGTCCGGGCGCGCGGTTGGCCTACCTGAGTGTGGTGGTCTACGCGCTAGTGCACGTCATCGGATTTTTGGGCTACGCGTTCCGAGGGATCGGAGAGTTTACGCGCCCATTTTTCCCCTGGGATCTGCCCGACGAGGCCTATGGAACAGCGATGCTGCTGATCACCGGGGTTTATTGCGTGGTGGGCGGGATGTACAGCGTCGTGATGAACGACCTGATTCAGTTCGTGCTGAAAGTTATCGCGGCCATCGGCATCGCATTCATAGCGGTTGTTTTGATCCGGCCCGAGCAGATCATGTCGGCTGTGCCGGTGGGGTGGGATCAACTCTTTTTTGGCCCGCGGCTCACGCTGGATTGGTCCACCCTGATGCCCGAGCTCAACAAACGCATTTATAACCCTATCAACCAGGGAGGGGACGGCTACTCCTTTTTCATGTTCTTCCTCGGAATGTTGTTTCTGAAAGGCGTGCTGGTCAGCATGGCCGGACCCACTCCCAACTACGCGATCCAACACATTCTCTCCACCCGGAGCCCGCGGGAAGCGGCGCTGGAAAATATGGTCATGGCTCTGGTCTCGCTCGCCCCGCGTTTTCTGTTGATCGCGGGGATCACGGTGCTGGGCATCGTTTTCTTCAGCCCGGACCTGGCGGCCATGGGGGCGAAAGTCAATTTCGAGAAGATACTCCCGAACGTGTTGCATTCGTACGTGCCGATCGGTTTTAAAGGCATCCTGATCGCAGCGCTCATAGCGTCGTTCATGAGCACGTTCGTCTCAACCGTCAACTCCGGTGCGGCCTACGTGGTCAACGATATCTACAAACGTTACATCAATCCTAACGCTCCGCCCCGGCGCTATGTGGTTGCAGCCTGGATCACCTCCAGTTCGGTGATCCTGTTCGGCATCGCTTTCGGGTTCATGACCAAGAACATTCATTCGGTGACCGAGTGGATCGTCTCCGCGCTCGTGCCGGCGTTTGTTGCTCCCAACGTCCTCAAGTGGCACTGGTGGCGGTTTAATGGATACGGGTTCTTCGCCGGTATGGTTGCGGGAACTGCCGCGGCCGTGGCGAAAATCTATCTGCCCATCCACCCGGTATTTGCCTTCCTGCTGATCCTCGTGGTCAGTTTCGCGGCCTCGATCTTGACTTGTCTCACCACCGCACCAGAAAAACCGGAGATTTTGAAAGAGTTTTATCGGACCGTGAGGCCCTGGGGATTTTGGGCGCCGATTCAGGCTTTGTGCCAGGCGGAAGATTCGACCATGCAGCCAAACCGGGATTTCGTTCGCGATATGTTCAACATCGGCATTGGTCTGATTTGGCAAACAAGTCTGGTGACCTCGCCGATTTACCTGGTGATTCAGCATTGGAAAGAAATGTGGACCTCCCTAGGCGTCTGTGTTGTTACTTCTGCGATCCTCAAATTTTCCTGGTACGACAAGCTAGGGCCGGGGGAAATGTATCTGACCTCACCCAAACCGGATGCGGAGGGAGTAGAACACGCGACGACGAGAGTTAGTTAGCCGCAACGGACGGGCGCTGGTGGGTGCGTGGCCGTCTATAGGATCGGGCAGTATGGCCAAGAGACGCGGCACACGGGATGGATGGGATGGGTTGGCCCGATCCGCCTGGCTTGTACGCAATGTTCGGCGGCGCGCCCGGAGGTCGCGCCCTACCAGACAGCGCGCTGGAGGCGGCGCCTTACCAGACGGTGCGCCTGGAGGTGGCGCCCTACCGGTACAATCTGCTTTTCGAGAGCAGGGTTCGTTGCTACATCCATTGTTAATGAAAATGAAATGGGCAGCGTGCTTGGTTGCGAATGTATTATGGACCTCGCTGGCCTGGCCGCAGGGGTGGATGCCTCTTTTTGACGGAAGGAGTCTCGACGGCTGGAGAGCCGGCGAGAACGCTGCCTCCTTCCGAGTAGTCGAGGGTCGAATCGCCTGTGACGGACCCCGTTCCCACCTGTTCTACATCGGATCAGACGGGAAGGCTGATTTCAAGAACTTTGAGTTTTCCACCGAAGTTCTGACCCAGGACGGAGCTAACTCCGGTGTGTATTTTCATACCGTCTCTCAGGCGGGAGGCTTTCCTGGTCAAGGCTTTGAAGCGCAGGTGCTGAATGTTCCCGGCGGTGAAGGCGGCTATCGGGAAAACAAGCTTACCGGCAGCCTTTACGCTCTTCGGAACGTCTACAAACCCCTCGCGCGAGATGGCGAATGGTTCACGATGACCATCACCGTCCGGGGGAAGCGGGTTCAGATCCGCGTCAATGACACACTGGTGGTCGACTATATCGAACCGACCCCGGCACCCGACGTGCCCGAGCACCCCGGTCGCAAGTTGGGGCATGGGACATTCGGACTGCAGTGTCATGACCCCAAAAGCAAAGTATTTTATCGCAATCTCAAGGTGCGGCGTTTGCCGGACAATCTGGCCGACGAGAACGCACCCGTCGCGGCGTTCGACCCGTACGAGCAGGAGATCCTCCGCCTTGGTTCGGCCAACTACCCCGTGGTCAATTTTCACACTCACCTCAAGGGAGGATTGACTCTGGCGGAGGCTCTTGCCTCGTCCCGCAAGACCGGGGTGTTCTACGGGATTGCGGTGAATTGCGGCTTGAATTTCTCAGTTACAAACGACGCGGGCATTGACGCTTACCTGCGCAACATGCGGGGCCAGCCGTGTTTCGTGGCGATGCAGGCTGAGGGACGGGAGTGGGTGAACCTGTTTTCCAAAGAGGCCATCTCGCAGTTCGATTACGTTTTCACCGACGCGATGACGATCGTCGACGACTCCGGCCGTCGCATGCGACTTTGGATTCCCAGCGAAGTGCCCATGATCACTGATGTCCAGACCTTCATGGACATGCTGGCGGATCGCACGGTCAAAATCCTTTCCGACGAGCCGATTGATGTTTACGTAAACCCGACTTTCCTGCCGGATTCGATCGCCGGCGATTATGATCGGCTTTGGACCCCGGAACGCATGAAGCGAGTGGTTGACGCCGCGGCGAAGCGGAAGATTGCCATCGAGATCAGCAGCCGGTACAAACTTCCACACTTGCCCTTTCTGCGCCTGGCCAAAGCCGCCGGTTGCAAGTTCACCTTTGGCACCAATAACGGGGATCAGGATATCGGTCGCCTGGAATATAGTTTCGAAATGGTCCGCGAGTTGGATCTCAAATGGCAGGACATCTGGATGCCCAGTAAACTCGGTCGCTCCGCCTCGACTCAAAGGTAAGGCGCGTCGCTCCGCAGGCGGCGAGAACTCACCGCGCAGCGCGCGTAGCGGTGAACTGATGGCAGTCGTGGGCCTTAACCCCCCGGAGGAATGCGTCTACCCATCCAACCCATCGCGTTAGCGACGGCTGACGAAACGGGCCCCAGTTCAAGCGTCCCTACACGACCGCTCGCCGGGACCAAAGGCCCGCTTAACTCTCCTGCACCCGTGGTTGGCGTGGAATGACGTTCCGTTTGGCGATCGTTGCACTCCCCCTGGATCCAGCGAGCAACTGACACAGGGAGCGAATGCTCGGTCGTTCGAGCATTGCGCGGAGACTGAGGTCAACCCCGAAGATCCGGTTGATGCGTGCAAACGCTCGTGTGGCTGCAAGTGAATCCCCGCCCAGATCAAAGAAGTTATCGTCGATCCCAATCTCTTTGATCGTCAGGACTTCCTGCCAGACCCCCGCGAGGCTCTGTTCGTCCGGCGTTCTCGGCGCGGAATACTCGGTCGCGGTGGTGCGTTGGTTTTCCGGCTGCGGCAACGACGACCGGTCAACTTTTCCGTTGGGGGTCAAGGGGAATTTCGGGAGGAGCACAAACTGCGAGGGCACCATGTAAGCAGGTAACTTCGACTTGAGATAATCCCGCAATTCGCTGAATGAGGGAGGCCCATTTTTGCTGATGACGTAACCGACCAGCCGTTTATCGCCGTGGTGTGAATCCCTGGCGGCCACGAGAGCGTCGGCGATGCCATGGTGTTGCCGAAGCAACGTCTCGATTTCACCCGGTTCGATCCGAAAGCCGCGGATTTTCACCTGGTGATCCACCCGGCCGAGGCATTCGATTCGTCCGTCCGGCAAATAGCGCGCCAGGTCCCCGGTTTTGTAGAGTCGAGCGTGCGAGTCCCGCGTGAACGGGTTGGGAAGGAACCGCTCGGCGGTGAGGGCGCTGCGTCCTAAATATCCCCGTGCGACACCTTCGCCTCCGAGGTGGAGTTCCCCGGCGGTACCGACCGTTACCAGTTGGCCGAAGGGATTCAGGATATAGGCCTGGGTGTTCGCCAGGGGCCGACCGATGGTGACCGGTCCATCTTCGGCGACCTTTTCCGCGGTTGACCAGATCGTGGTTTCGGTTGGCCCATAGAAATTCCAGACCTCTCGTGCGCGTGAGAGGAGTTCATCAGCCAGGTCGCGAGAAAGTGCCTCTCCCCCACACAGCACTTTCAGGGATTTTCGGCCTCGCCAGCCGGCGGCCAACAACAAACGCCAAGTCGAGGGGGTAGCCTGCATCACGGACGCATTCCCAGACTCCATCCGCTGAGCCAACCGGATTCCGTCTTGAGTGGTTTCACGATCGGCCAAAATGAGCCGGCCACCTCGGATCAGGGGCAGGAAAATCTCCAATGCCGCGATGTCGAACGAAATTGTTGTCACCGCCAGGAGACGGTCTTCCGCCTGGAAATTAACAGTCTCGGCCACGGACGTGAGCAGGTTCACCACGGAGCGGTGAGCGATTTGGACCCCTTTGGGCTTTCCCGTCGAGCCGGAAGTATAGATCACGTACGCCAGGTCGTTGGAATCGCTCGAGTGTTCCAAGTGATGGTTGGTCTGGGTCTTCCGGGCCTCGGCTCCGTGTGCCGCCAGGTCTTCCAAACACAAAGCCCGCACGGTGTCTGAGGGAAGCAACGCAAGCAGGGGTTTTTCGGTGACGACCCATCGTAGGTTGGCATCGGCGGTCATGAGGCCGAGCCGGTGCGCCGGGTAGGCCGGGTCCAACGGGACGTAGGCACCCCCGGCTTTGAGAATCCCCAGAAGGGCTGCGACCATATCGGGTGAGCGGTCCAGGCAAATACCGACTAACTCCTGGTGGGCGAGCCCGGCAGTCAGCAGGTGGCCAGCAATCTCCTCGGCGCGTGCGTTTAGTTGGGTATATGTGATCCGCTCGTCGCCAAACTCGAGGGCGATGGCCTGGGGTTGTTCCTTCACCTGGTCCTCGAAAAGCTCCGTGAGTCGCCGGTCGCGCGGAAACTCCCGTGCGGTCCGATTCCATTCTTCCAGCAGGGTTTGGGTTTCGACGATCGAGAGCGGGGAGAACCTCGCATTCTGGGCCTCCGGGGCCGAAGCCATTGCTGCGAGCGTCTGAAGGTAGTACTCGGTCATGCGTTGGACCTGCTCGGGGCAGAGCTCGGTTGGGTTGTAATCAATGTGCAACTCCAACTTGGTCGAGGTTACGTCCAGCATGAAGGTCGTATAGGTCGTCAGATTGTTCGCTTCAAAGTAGTGGCCCTCGGTCAGGTCCAGGTCCCGGCATTCCTGTAGGTTTTTGTAAACATGGAAGTGGACAAAATCGAATGCCGTTTCAAAGAGCGGCCGGCCCCCGGTCAGCTTTTGGATCTCCGCCAAGGGAAAACGGCGGTGAGGGAGAATCGCTTGCTCTGCGGTGTAGGTCTGTTTTACCAGTTCAAGCCAGGTCCCTGCCTCGAGTTGCTGCCGCAAAGGAAGCGTGTTGAGGAAAAGTCCGATGATCTTTTCCCCGTCCACCGTTTCGGGTCTGCCGTTCGTGATCAGGCCGGTCACCACATCGGTTTGGCCGTACAGCGTGGCCAGTACCCTTTGATGAGCCGCGAGCAGCACAGTCTTCAGTGGCACACCCGCCATCTGCGCTAGTTTCTTCAGCCCCGCAAACACGGTGCCGGGAACCGGAACCTCCGGTCCACGCTTTTGTTCAAGCCCGCCTGTGCACATGTTCGACGGCCAGCGAGGTAAGGCCGGCGCGTTCGCCCCACGCATGACCGCGGACCAGAATTCGCGGGCTTCAGGTGAAATGAGAGCTTCCTGTTCCAGCGCCACGAAATCTCGATAAGCGGCCTGTGGTGGCAGCGTGCAGATCGGCGCCTCGCGCAGCAAAGCCAGGTAATCCTGAAAAATCTCAGTGACTACTGCGGCCAGGCTCCATCCATCCAGGCAGGAGTGGTGAAAACTGATGAACAATTGGAACGAGGTCTCGCTTTTTATTTGGGCATGGAACCGGACCAGTGACGGCACGGTTCGGTCGAAGGGACGACGCTTTTCGTTTTCGATCCAGGCCACCAATCGGGCCTCTTGATCCTTGGCATTGGCGGTCCGCAGGTCCTCGACGGTGAAGGCGAGTGGCGCTTCGCGATGCACGAGTTGAAGTGCCTGGCTGAAGCCCGACAGATGGAAAGACACCCGCAGCTGAGGATGGCGCCGGACCAATCCTTGCAGTGCGGCCTGGAGTTTGCTCTGGTCAAAGCGGGACTGAGCGCAGTAGCTGAACACGTCATGGTAGATCGCCGATTGCGGCTCGAGTTCGTTGTAATAAAACATCCCGAGCTGGAGCCGGGTAACGGGGTAAGCATCCTCGATTTCGGCAGAAATGGCTGCCCGATCTTCCGGCCCGATTAAGCTGAACGGCTGGGTGCGAACGATGTCCGCGATTGGCTCTGGACGGTTGGCCAGGGTGGCCAGGCCGGCGACCGTTGGATTCTGGAAGATATCCTGCAGTGAAAGGCGCAACCCGCTTTGTCTCGCCCGAGAAAGGATCGTGATGCTGCGGATCGAATCTCCTCCCAAGTCAAAGAAGTTATCATTGATCCCCACGTTGCCGACTTCGAGCACTTCACTCCAGATCTGCGCCAGCGTTTTTTCTGCTGTGTTTTTCGGAGCCACGAAATCCACCGTCAACTCCGGACGCGTCCTGTCGGGGTTCGGCAGCGCCCGACGGTCCACCTTCCCGTTGGTGGTCAGTGGTAGCGTTGAAAGGAAAACGAAGGCAGCAGGCAACATGTAGTCCGGGATCGTTTGAGCCAGGTAACCGCGGAGGTCGCTCACGGTAGGGGCTGTTGCCACCGGCACGACATAGGCTACGAGGCGCTTGTCCGCTGTGGTTGTTGTGTTCGCAACGACCACGCTTTCTCGAATGGCTGGGTGCCTGTTCAGGGCGGACTCAATTTCTCCGAGCTCAACTCTGAACCCGCGGATTTTGACCTGATGATCCATCCGCCCGAGATATTCCAATTCACCGTTGGGGTTGATTTGAGCCAAGTCGCCGCTGCGATAGAGTCTGGCCCCGGGCTGGTCCGAAAATGGGTCGGTCAGAAAACGCTGATTAGTGAGATCCGGCCGGTTCAAGTACCCGCGAGCAACTCCCGCACCGCCGACGCAAATCTCGCCTGGAACCCCTGACGGTACCGGTTTCAGGTTCTCATCGACGAGGTGCAGCTGCAAATCCGGGATCGGCACCCCAATCACGCTCCCCATCCCATTCGTCAAATCTTCCTTCCGGATCACCCGGTAGGTGGAATGCACCGTCGTTTCAGTGATCCCGTACATGTTGACCACACGGGGGTGTTGGTCGCCGTGGCGATCAAACCAGGGTTTGAGACTTTGCAGTTCGAGGGCTTCGCCGGCGCAGATCACGTACCGCAGTTGGAGTTGATGTTTCCTGGGGGCATTCCCCTCCGCCCAAATCAGCTGTCTGAAGGCCGAAGGGGTCTGGTTCAAAACGGTCACCCCTTCAGAAGCGAGCAGTTCATAAAAATCGCCCGGTGAGCGCGTGACCAGGTAGGGTACCACCACCAGACGGCCGCCATAAAAAAGCGAACCCCACAGCTCCCATACTGACACGTCGAACGCGTAGGAATGGAACAGAGGCCAGACATCATCCGCCCGGAACCCATACCAGTGCTCGGTGGACCGCAACAAGCGCACCACGTTGTGGTGGGTGACCAAGACCCCTTTGGGCTTCCCGGTAGAACCCGAGGTATAGATGATATAGGCGGTGTTTTCAGCAGTTCCCACCCTGATCGGATTGCCTGGGCCGGAGAGCTGATCCTGCTGCTGGTCCGCATCCAGACTGATCACTTTGCTGGTGGTCGACGGGATGGACCCGAGCAGGCTGTCCTGGGTGACAAGGATTGGCGCTCGAGTGTCTTCGAGCATGAAGCTGAGCCGATCCTTCGGATAAGCCAAATCCATGGGAACGTAGCACGCCCCGGCCTTCAAGACGCCCAGGATGGCTACGATCATTCTGGGGGAACGCTCGAGATACAGGGCGACAGGGACCTCGGGTCCGGCACCCAGCGTTCTTAGATAATGAGCCAATTGGTTGGCTCGACGATTCAGTTCGGAGTAGGTAAGCGTGCCCTCCCGACTGCTCACGGCGACTGCGTCCGGGGCACGCGCGACACGTTCCTCGAACACCTCGTGAATGAAGGGAGTAGAGCCGACCTCGGACTCGAAGCCCGCTTTTTCCTCAACCGTATCTCCTGCGCTCATAAGTTACCTCTTGGTCAATGAGGGTGAATGAAGTCCATCCCGGGCCGCAGGCGTTCAACGGCTGCCTGGTTTCAAAGCTAACCACTGCTATTTGCATCGGGCCGAAAATCGGTTTCAAAATAGGGATACATTCAGAGACCGCCAATGGGGACAGTTCCCTACCGCGCCCAATTTAACCCACGCATGAAGAACTTTTTATGGGTCGTGGACCCCTTGATTCCTTGTGGTCATTTTCGTCCTGGAAAAGGGATCGCACCGGCGTCGCCAGACAAGCATCGTCGCCCAAAGTCGAGCGGTGGGTCTCAATCCAGAAGTGCGCGCAAGGCGTCGAACCTGGCTTTACCGGACTCGGCCGAGACGGGTTCCTTCGCTTTGGCGTCGGCGTGTTCCACCAGTTCGGCGGGGAGTTCGCGCAGGAAAGGGGAGGGATGGCAGGGAATCAGTTGGCCGTATTTTCGCCGGCTGGCGCAATGACTGATGCTCAAGCTGGTCATAGCCCGGGTCACGGCCACGTAAAAAAGACGACGCTCCTCGTCGAGCGTATTTTCGACCTTCGACCGATGGTGGGGTAACAACCCATCTTCCAACCCCACAATATACACGTTTGGGTACTCCAATCCCTTGCAGCTATGCATGGTAATGAGAGTTACCGCGTTGCCCGGGTCTTCCTCCTCTTCCTCCCGGTCCGCGTCCAGGGTGACCTCTTCAAGGAATTTTTCCAGCCGTTCTAACAAGGGCAGGTTGCCTCGGCCCGCGTCCAGCGTTGCGGTCAGCTCCTTCAGACTTCGGATTCGGCTTTCGGCAGCCTCGACATTTTTTTCGGAGCGGCGCAGATCGTTAATATAGCCGGTTTGATCGAGAAAGCGTTCGGCCCACGATTGCAGGGCATGAGGGTTGGTTGCCGCGGTTGTATCCAGCAAATGGGACCGCGTGGCTTCCACGAACTCCACGAACCGTTCAATGCTGGTGCGGGCCAGGCTCTGGAAGGTGGCAGCGACCGCCGGGTTCTTCATGGCGTCGAAGACGGAGCATTTGCGCTCCTGGCTGGCAGCCAGCAACCGTTCCATGGTGACGTCGCTCAGCCCTCGAGCCGGCACATTCGCAATACGCAGCAGGCTGATATCATCCTTGGGATTCAGGAAAGTTTTGAGATAAGCGAGGAAATCCCGGATCTCCCGACGATCGAAGAAGCTTTGGCCTCCAATCAAATGGTATCGCACGCTGCCCTGACGCAAAGCGGTTTCGAGGGGGCGCGATTGGATATTGGTGCGGAACAAGATCGCCTGATCTGACCAGGGAACCCGCTGTATCAGGCGAGCATATTCGATTTGCTCGACAATGCTCCGAGCTTCCGCCTCTTCGTCCGAGAAGGTGTGAAGGCTGATTTTGCTCCCTTGACCTTTCTGCGACCACAGTTTTTTGCCCCGTCTCCGGACATTGTTTTGGATTAAGGCATTGGCGGCGTGCAGGATAGTGTTGGTGGAGCGGTAGTTCTGCTCGAGCTTGATGACTTTGACCTCCGGAAAGTGCTTCTCCATATCCAGCAGGTTGGAGATTTCGGCCCCGCGCCAACCGTAGATGCTCTGGTCGTCGTCCCCGACGACACACAGGTTGCGATGCTCCTGGGTGAGGGCCTGGACCAGCTTGAATTGTGCCGAATTCGTGTCCTGGTATTCGTCCACCATGACGTATTGGTAACGGTTTCGGCAGGCTTCAAGTGCATCCGGGTGCTCGGTAAACAGGCGCAGTGTCAGCAGGATCAGATCGTCAAAATCCACCGCGTTGCAGGCGTGCAAAGCGGTTTCGTAACGCGAACGGATGTGCTGTGCCATCGCTCGGGCATTTTCGTTACCGAACAATCCCGGCCGTTCACCCCCATTTTTCAGACGGCTGAGCAGGCCGAGCACCTCCCCCGGGTCGACCTTTTCACCCTTGTTGGAAATGTGCGCCAAAATCTTCTTGATGGTTCCGAGTTGTTCGGATTCATCGTAAATCACGAAGTTGCGCTTGTAGCCCAGCTTTTCGATGTGCTGGCGGAGAATCCGTACGCAAAGCGAGTGGAAGGTGCAGATTGTCGGTCCGGAGGCCTGCGGCTCGTTACCAGGGTCTCCCGGCGATGGTTTTCGCGTGGCCTTGGGGATGAGCTTGCGCACGCGTTCCTGCATCTCCCGGGCGGCCTTGTTGGTGAAGGTCACCGCCAGGATATTTTGCGGTGCAACGCCGCGATTGACCAGGTGCGCGATGCGAAAAGTGATCACCCGAGTCTTACCTGTCCCGGCGCCCGCCAAGATTAACACGGGCCCATGAATTGTCTCCACGGCCTGGCGTTGCTCGGGATTGAGAGTGGACAAGTTCAACATCGCGCGCGGAGTTTAGTGACCGTTTGACGGTGCGCAAGAGGTTTGCGCCGAAATGTGTTACCGTTCGCAAATGCATTGAAAATGGAAGGTTCGGTGGTGAGAGATACTGGGCAAGGTGGGCTGTTCCCACCGACCGAAACCAGGCGGCGGGGCGTGCTTCCCATCGCGTGACGTTGAAGACGAAGGTGTCGTCCACGCCGGGGGCGGCGCGCGCGGAGCGAGGGGGCATCTTGCCACTGCCACCGGAGCGAGGGACGTCCTCGACCCGCAGCCCCCAGAGAGCAGCAGAAGACACAGGTAATTTCCCAGGGCCGATGGCTGTCGGGCGCGCTGCGGGCCGGGACGTCCCGCGCTCCGGTCCGGTGGCAGTGTCGAGATGCACCCCGGAGCGCCGCGTTCTACCAGTTGCCCCTATACAGCTTGAAGGACATTTGCTAAGGTCACAGCAGGTATGACACTCGACGATTTCTTACTGGAAGCGGAAGACAAGATGAGCAAGACCGAGCAAGTCGTGATCAACGAGTTCGCCGGCGTGCGCACCGGCAAAGCGTCGCCCGCCTTGGTCGAGAACATCATGGTCGAAGTGTATGGTTCACAAATGAGGGTTCGCGAACTCGCCGGCATCACTACACCTGAACCGCGTACGCTCACCATCCAGCCCTGGGATGCTAACTCGCTGCATCCGATCGAGAAGGCGATCCTGAAGAGTAACCTGGGTTTGACGCCGTCTATTCAGGGCCGTGCCATCCGCATTTTCTTCCCGGAGTTGAGCCAGGAGCGACGCCAGGAATTCGTGAAGATCGTCCGCAAAATGGCCGAGGATGCCCGTGTGGCGATCCGCCATGTGCGCCGCGACGCGATGGATCAGTTGAAGAAGCATTCTCACGATAGCGGGATCACCGAGGACGATGCTAAACATGCCGAAAAGGAACTCCAGAAATTGACGGACGAGTATATCGGCAAGATCGATCAGCACCTGGACCACAAAGAGAAGGAAATCATGACGGTTTGAGCGGCCATCCCTGCCGTCGCGCGTCGTGAACAAGCGGCTCTTGCTTTCCGCCGGCGCCTCCGGCGCGTCCGTTCTGATCTTCCTCATTGCTCCGATCCATCCGCACGGGATCGGCTTGCTCCTGCATAGCGTGGGCACCTTTGTCTGGGACCTGGGAATGCTCGGGTTCGCGGCCCTCGCTGTCGTCAGCGCCGGGCCCGTGATTTTTCGAGGCACGCTTTCGCAGCGATTGATTGCGCTGTTGGTGTGCGCCTGGCCGGCGCGCGTTTTTTGGAGTTACTGCAGTTGGTGGGTCTTCGTTTCGTGAAACGGTTGATGGACGTTACCAACGAGCCGCTAATTTCTAGGAATGTTTGGAGCGCGATTCGATAGGAACCACCGGAGCAGGAGTATGGCGCATACCATTCCGATTGCCTGGCTCAGCGTGATTCCTTGCCACGACCGTTCCAGGACCTGGTCGATGGCATGAATCGAGATCAGGTCGACCGCTGCAAGCGTTACATAGAGCGAAAACACCGCAAAGAAGAAGCGCTGGCCGGCCGGTACTTTGCGTGTCTGCCATAGCAACCACACGGCGGCTGTCAAGACCAGGCTAATCGCGAGCTTTTGCACAGCCCCTCTCAGGTAGTAAATGTCCTGCTGATGTGCGTATTCGCGCAACAAGCCATCGATTCTGGCTTGCATCGCGGTGAGCTCCCAGATGGCAGCCAGGATGAGGGTGGAGGCCGGGATACGCCAGCGGACGGCCTCACGCGCGGCCTTCATACCGAAGCCGAAATTGGACCGGTCCCGCCACCACGCCAACGCTGCGGCCAGGACAAAAATAGAACCGGTCAAAAGGTGCGGCCACTTCGCAGCAGGTGGCGGGATCGAACTCGACGTTCCCTCCGTCATCTGGAGGGGAATCAGTTGAGCGTCGGTGGCCTCATTCGCGTTGGTCGTGACTTCCATGAAATCACTGTTAGCCGCGCGAGTGCGGGTGTTCCAGTTTCCGTCCGGGCTCAGATAAAGCACTACCTGAACATAACGGAGCGCAGGGCGTGGAGGAACAGGGAGGACGAACTCATATGTTCCTCCGCTCGGGTCCACTTTCCGGGATCCGCCCGTGCTGAGGTAAAGCTCCGAACGATCATGAGACTTCCCCCAATGAAGATCGGCTGTGAGGAAGCTGGCCTCGTTGATCGGCTCCAGGTGCACTCGAATGGGAAACGGTTTTCCCACCCGACCTGCACGAGGTGCGTCCACCTTAAGCCACCTGGCGCGGGGTTCCAATGCATTCAATCCCCACCAGATCGTTACTCCGACCCCAACAAGAAAGGCGACCAAAATGACGCGCCAGGCTTTCACTCGCGCCTCATTTACCCTCAAGGGCCAACGACCGTAAATCCATTACGCCCAGAGTATGAGGGGCCGTGCTACAGACAAGAAGGAAGGCGCCAGAGACGCTGAAAACCCGCGATCGCAACAAGGCAGCCAATTGTTGGCACTCCGCGATGGTCGGCACCCGCGGAGCGCGATTCCACCTTTGCGGAAACGGTTGGAGGAAAAGCTCAGGCCACCTGGGAGTCGGCTTCGGAGGTCCGGGCAAGCCCTTCCAATCCTTCCGGTTCCAGAACGATCTCAGCGTAAGCCAGGTTTTCTGCGGCGTAGGTCTGGCTGGCCCGATCGATGTGCTCAAAATTCACTGCTTTGGTGGCATCGTCGGTCCATTCATTAGGGCCGGCGAAGTACAATTTGGTCTCTGAATTTTGCAATAGGACCCGCATGGATGAAGGATTCTAGCGAAGGACCAACCCAGCACCATGGGGTATTGCCTCCATTGTCGGGCCGAGGACCGCCTGCTACGGGATATCATCCAGACGGGCAACCCTCCGTCGGCCGAGTTTGTGCGGAAAGGCGGTCGTACCCGATCAAACGACCGACTCGCTCCCCTACAACAAGCGAATGCAAGTTGCCGTTAGCTCGCACGCGATTAGACTCCAAGGGTGATCCGGAATATCATTTTCGACTGGTCAGGGACCTTGGTGGACGACCTGCCTGCCGTGTGGAAAGCGACCAACTACGTCCTCGCGCAAGCCCGGAGACAGGAGTTGAGCCTCGACCAGTTCCGAGCAGAATTTTGTCTGCCGTTCACGCTGTTTTACGACAAGCATATTCCCCACGTGCCCCTGCCGCAGCTGGAGGATTGGTTCCACACCCATTTTCGGCGAGTCCAGGATTCGGTTTGCGAACTGCCCCACGCCAGAGCATTCCTCGAGTTCTGCCGCGCACGCAAACTGCGCACGTTTCTACTCAGCACAGTTCACCGCGACCACTTTGCGGTACAAGTAGAAGTCACAGGGTTTGGGCAGTATTTGGACCGCCCCTACGTGAATGTGTGGGATAAGCGAGGGAAAATTCGCGAATTGTTGGCGGAAAACGATCTTCAGCCCGAGGAAACGCTCTTTATCGGCGACATGCAGCACGATATCGAGACCGCGCGGCATGGAGGCATCCACTCCTGCGGTGTTCTGACCGGTTACAACACGCTCGATCAACTCCGCGCGGCCGGGCCGGACCTCATCGTCGAAAACCTCCGCGAACTTCAGGAACTCCTCGACCAAAACGACCTGAGTCTGCGACCGGCCGTTGGTGGAGGCGAGGAAAGTCATCCCCCGATTGTCACGGTGGGGGCGCTTGTGTTTAGCGACGCGGGCCTCGTTCTAATGGTCCGAACACATAAATGGTCGAACCTCTGGGGCATTCCCGGAGGCAAGATAAAGTGGGGGGAGCCCGCGGTCGAGGCGCTCCGGCGTGAGATCAAGGAGGAAACCAACCTCGAGATCACTAATATCCGGTTCGTGCTCGCACAGGACTGCATCCATTCGCGGGAATTCTACCGCGATGCCCATTTTGTGCTGCTCAACTATACCTGTCGCTCCACCTCCGGGGTGGAGGTGACTCTCAACGATGAGGCGCGCGAGTTCCGGTGGCTTTCCCCCGAGGACGCCATGACGCTTCCCCTCAACCAGCCGACCCGCATCCTTTTGGAAAACGTCCTGGAGCAGCGCATGGTCAAACCCTCTCTGGAGGGCTAACCGGGGACTTCGTCGTTACCCATTCCACAACGCCTATGTCCACCATCTCGATCGTCGACCTCGAGGTCCACTACCATGTCGGGGTGCCCGACGAGGAAAGGGCGAAACCCCAACGACTCCTGCTTACTGTGGAAATGGAGGTGGATTTCTCCCTTGCCGCCCGTAACGATTCCATCCAGGACACGATTAATTACTTCAGCGTCAGCCAGGAACTCCATCGCTTCGGCGAGAACCGGAGTTGGAAACTGATTGAGACCTTGGCGACAGAGATCGCCGACCGGATCCTGGCTCAATACCAGCCCCGCTCCGTAAAGGTGGAGGTTAAGAAATTTGTGATCCCTCAGGCCAGGTTCGTGTCGGTCTGCCTGACGCGTCGCCCAACGGGACAGGGTGCATCTTAGCTGCCAGTGAGAGGTAACTCAGCCTTCAGGCGTACGAACGCTGGCGGCTTGGGGCCAGGCGGAATTTCCACAGATCACTGCTCAGGCGGGGTACCCGGCAATGTAGGTCTGCAGCTGCTGAATGGTGCTGTGCTGGGCGGAAATGATCCAGTTCACGAGGTCACCAATCGAAACCACCCCGATGATCTTCCCGTCGGCGAGGACCGGCAGGTGCCGAATGCGGTGATCGGTCATCAGCCGCATGCATTCCTCGACCGTTGTGTCGGGGTCGACCTGGATGACCTGCCCGGTGATAATTTCCCGGACCGCGGTTTGCTTTGAGGACTTACCCTTCAGCGCGACCTTCCGGGTGTAATCGCGCTCGGAGATGATGCCGACCAGTTTGTCGGACTCGGTCACCAGGAGGGCGCCGATGTTCTTGTCGGCCATGAGTTGAATGGCGTCAAAGACCATGATGTCCGGGGAGACCGTCCAGACGGTGTTGCCCTTGATATGGAGTATTTCGCCTATCGTGCTGTTGGGATTCATTGCCGAGTGGTGCCTTTGTGGAGTTAACTGGGGTTAGAATAGGGGACCGTGTTTGCCGCCGCGTCTCGACCGGTCACCCACCGCGCACGTTCATGATTGCTAACATTGAACATCGCAACTGCTTAACTTTAACATTCCGCCGTCGCGATTGACAGTAAAAATTTCTCTGTCACAAAGAACCGTATGAAAGCCATTCGTCTCCAGCAGCCTGGGCTCCCGCTCCAGCTTGAGGACCTGCCTGACCCAGCGCTTTCTCCGGGGGACGTCCGTGTGCGAGTGAAAGCGGCGGGGATTTGTCATTCCGACGCCCACTATCGGGCGGGAGTTTCACCGGTGAGCCCGCGGCCCATCACCCTCGGCCACGAGGTCGCCGGGATGGTTGAAGAGCTCGGACCGGGAGTCGAGGGCTGGGGACGCGGGGACCGGGTCTGCGTTCACTATCTCGTCACGTGTGGCGTGTGCGCTGCCTGTTTGGACGGTCGGGAACAATTTTGTGTCAGCGCTGCGATGATCGGGAAGCATCGGGACGGTGGTTTCGCTGAGTTTCTGGTGGTGCCGGCGCGAAACCTGGTGGCTTTGCCGGCTTCCATCCCGTTCGCGCAAGGGGCCATCATGATGTGTTCCTCGGCGACCTCCTTTCACGCGCTGAAGAAGGCTCGCCTCGCACCGGGCGACTCGGTTGCCGTGTTTGGTCTCGGTGGACTGGGCTTTTCGGCCGCTCAATTGGCCAAAGCGCTGGGGGCGGGTGCCGTTTACGGTGTGGATGTCAAAAGCTCGAAGCTCGCCCTAGCTGAGCGGCACGGAGTTATTCCTGTGGACGCGACTGCCGTGGATCCGGTAAAGGAAATTCAAAGGCTGACGGGCGGCCGCGGTGTGGACGTCGCATTGGAGTTAATCGGGCTACCCTTGACCATGCGTCAGTCATTGGGTGTTTTGGCTAATGGAGGCCGGGCGGCCCTGGCAGGGATCACAAACCAATCGTTCGAGGTTCGCCCCTACGAGGAGTTGCTGAACAAGGAAGCCGAGCTCATCGGGGTTTCGGATCATCTCGGGCGGGAACTGCCGGAGCTCATCGAACACGCCCGGGAGGGGCGGCTTGACTTATCCAGCGCGGTCACCCGTTCGGTGCCGCTCGAAGCAGCGGCCGTGAACGAGGTGCTCGATGGCCTGGAGTCGTTCGGCGACGATGTGCGCGTGGTGATCACTCCTGGCTGATCCGGTCGCCGTTGGTACTTCGGAGTTCCCATCCTCTCTGCTTTAGTTCAAGGGTAATCGCCCCCGAGGATTGAGTGTAGAGCACTGGAGAGTGTCGCTCGCTCAGCCGGGACCGAAAACGAGAATTCGCTAGCCCGGCGCGGCTGTTGTCCGAGTCGGCTACGATGATCAGTCGGGGGTGCACAGCCTCCAGAAAGTCTTCACCGAGGGCCTCGCCCCGCGAGGGCAGGCCGGTGACCACTATGTCAGCGGCAAGATCGACCCTGCGCTCCAACAGCGCATTCTGCCCCCTTGGACCAACGTCCGACAGCAGCAGGATCCGAGTACCGTTCAAGGTCGCTCGCAGAACCAGCGCGTTATCGTCAGCCTCTGGAAATTGCTCCGCCGAGCCGGGGTGGAGCACAGTCCAGGGCCCAACGCGATCATTTCGACTGAGCTGTTGAAGAGTTTTGGGAATTTTCGAGATGTGTGCGAGCATCCGGCGGTAGACGGGTGAACGGAACCGAATCTGGCTGACGGCCACTCGGGTGACGCCCGATCGCTCCACGAGGGGGAGCACCCCTCCCATATGCCGGATATCTCCGTGCGTGAGAAGAAGAGTTGGGAGTCGATTGACTCCCTGGGCTTGCAGGAAGGGTTGGCTCACCAGTTCAACGGCGTTGGTTGAACCGGGGTCTACCAGCAGGTCGGGCGAAAACCCGGGAGACCGGACAAACACACCGAGCCCTCCATCGAAGGGCAGAATATGCAGCGTTACGGAATGCCGGTTGGCCTCCCAACGTGCCAGCCCGAAGAGCACGAGAATGACTGTCAGGGCCGCAATCCAAACACGTCGAACCTTTGCGGAGAGCGTGCCTGTGATGGTTCCCAGCAGCACCAGGTAATACGCACTCATGGCCACCAGCGAAGGTGATTGCACATAGAAAAAGCCGGCTCGTGCCATGGCCGCCCAACCACTGAGCCGGACCATGCACGCCATCCAAAACCATGCGCTGTGATTGAACAGTTCTCCGAGCCCGCTGAACCAATTGCCGCAAAGCAGGCTTCCGATGTTGCACGCGAGGGCGAGGCTGCTCAGAGGGACGATCAGGAGGTTGGCGATGAGCGTCAGAGGACTAAACAGATGGAAGTAATAGGCCGTCAACGGGAGTGATCCCAGCCAGGCCGCGAACGAGGTTGCCCCGGCCATGAGCACGGTACGAAGCGGGCCACGCACCCTTCGTTGCCAGGCGGGAACCAGATCGGCCGGAAGCATCGGGTCCGGGCTGAGTAACCGGTCACATCCTCGTTGCAGGGGCGGGAGAAAGAGCGCCAGGCTAAGGACACAAAAGAAGGAAAGTTGGAAGCTGGCTCCGAACAATTGCCTTGGCTCCCAAACCAGGATGATGAGGGCGGCGGCGGCCAGGGAGTTAACCAAGTTGGATGGCCGGCGCAGACTCCAACCCCCGATAATGATGGTCATCATGATCGCGGAGCGAATCGCCGATGGTTGCCACCCCGTCGCACCGGTGTACAACCAAAGCGCAGGGACCACCACGATGCCGCACCAGGCCCGGGAGATCCTTACCACCCGCAACAGGCTGACGAGAATGCCCGAGATCAACGCAATGTGCAGGCCACTGATGGCAAAGATGTGCATCGTTCCGGAAAGCATGAACGGTTCGTAGATTTCGTGGGTTAGGCCAGTCTTCCACCCCAGCGTCATGGCCCAGAGCAAGCGCAGACTCTCGTCTTCCTCCGGAAGGCCACGTGCCAGTGTTGCCTGAGCCCACGCCAGAAAACGATCGCTCCAGGGCCGAGGTCGGTTAGGAGACAGAAGGACCCAATCGTTCGTGGATTCCGACTTAAGCTGGAAATAGATGCCCTGCCGTTTCAGGTAACTGGAATAATCAAACAACCCTTCCGCCAAGGGCCCCGGCGGGGAAGAAATCACTCCCGTTACCTCAAAAGCCTGGCCGGCGTGAACCTCGGTGGGAGGGATGCCTGGAGTCTGCACCAGAACGCGGCCCTTAGCTTTTTCCCACCCCTCACCCCTCCGCCGGATGTGAGCCACATCCAGCGGCGCCAGAAACCGAGCGATGTCGCGGTGATCACGCACATATACCCGCGTGTCCGGGGTTTCTGCGAGACTTCCCCGAAGGGTGACGAGCTCCGGTTCGAGGCCCTGCGTGGCTCGAAGATCGAACTGCGAAAAAACCGCCGTGCGCCATGACAGGTTTGTGTAGCCGGCGAGAAGGAGCAGAAGCCAAAGAACCCAGGGACGAGCACGGCACCAGGCCAGGGCGACCATGCCGAGAGCCAGGCACCCTGCCAGGATTACCGGGAGTGGCATCGGGAAATACTCCGCGAGCAGCAATCCGGCGGCGTACACCAGCGCCACGTGAACTAAGGGATGCATCTTCCTTGTACTGCCAGAGGTCAGCGTCGGGATTTCAGCTGGAAAATCAATCTCAAAAGCGGTTGCCGAACCGGCAAGGCCTCAACCATAATCAACGCGGAATGTTAAAATTAGGTGTCAATATCGATCATGTGGCCACCGTGCGCGAAGCGCGGTACCGAGGCCGCAGCCACGGTGAACCGGATCCTGTCACCGCGGCCGTTGCTTGTGAGACAGCCGGGGCTCATGGCATTACCGCGCATTTGCGCGAGGACCGCCGCCACATTCAGGACCGGGATATCTGGAAACTGCGGGAGGTGATTAAGACCCGTCTGAATCTGGAGATGGCCAACTCCGAGGAGATCATTGGCATCGCGCTCCGCCTCAAGCCGCACATTGTTTGCCTGGTGCCGGAGCGGCGCCAGGAGGTGACAACGGAGGGAGGACTGGAAGTGGCCGCTAACCTCGAGGAATTGACCAGCACCCGGAAGCGTTTGAATGACGCCGGAATCGAGGTCAGTCTCTTCATTACTCCGGACCCCCGGCAGATCGAAGCCGCCGCGCGGACGGGGAGCCAATTCATTGAGCTGCACACCGGGGCGTTTGCGGAAGCGTACGCAGATCCGAAGCATCGTGAAACGGAGGTGCAGCGTTTGATTGCCGCCTCGCGGCAGGCGCACACCCTCGGCCTGCAAGTGAACGCGGGGCACGGGCTGAACTATGAGAACCTCGCGGAGTTATACCGTGTGCCTCATCTCGTGGAACTGAATATCGGGCACAGCATTGTCAGCCGCGCCATCTATACCGGCATGGAAACGGCCGTGCGTGACATGCTGCGGTTGATGGCCGCCTATCCTTGATGCGCAACACAACCGAGCCCATCGCCTGCGGGCTTCGGGATGACAAGATGATTCTCGGCGTCGGAATTGACTTAATCGAGGTGGCCCGGATCCAGGCTTCGTTCGAGAAGTTCGGGGATCGCTTCCTTAACCGGATTCTGCACCCCAACGAAGTGGAATACTGCTTGTCCCACAAGGTCCCGGGGCCATTTTTGGCGGCGCGGTTTGCGGCCAAGGAGGCGATTTCGAAAGCCTTCGGCACGGGAATCGGCGCGCAATTAGGTTGGCACGACATGGAGGTGGGGCGCAAAGAGAGCGGGGAACCGTTCGTGATTTTGCACGAAAAGGGCCAGACCCTGCTGAAAGCGCGAGGCGCTCAGCGAGTGCTTATCAGCCTGAGCCACACCCAGGCACACGCCACCGCTATCGCGATCCTGACGTAATTCGATTCCGGAGTTTGGCCGTCCCGGCCACAGCAAGCTCGGAAGCGGAATCCCATCGGTCCGCATTCAGATTCATTAGCCCTCTGCGCGCCATCAGGTGTTTGCCCCAAAATGCGACGCGCGGCTTGCGCAGTTAGCTCGAACTACTATTATTCTCGCAGCACTCCAGTGGTACGAGGTGCGACATGCTAACCAACCAATTCATATTGCTGATCGAGGATGACCCGAACGATGTTTTCCTGATACAACGAGCTTTTGAGAAAGCCGGCCTGGATAACGTGCTCAAAATCGTGCGCGACGGCGAACAGGCGATCGATTATCTGAGCGGGAAGGATCAATACGCAAACCGTTCGCGCTTTCCACTTCCCTTCCTCCTGCTCCTGGACTTGAAGATGCCGGGCACCGACGGGTTCGAGGTGCTGCAGTGGGTCAAGGCCGAACCTGAGCTGAAACGGCTGCTCGTCATTGTCCTGACCTCTTCCAACCTCCAGGCGGACGTCGACCGGGCCTACGAGCTCGGAGCGAACTCCTATCTCGTCAAACCCGTCGAGTTCGAACAAATGGTCAATATGATCCAACGCTTCGAGGCGTATTGGACCGAGATCAACCGCACACCGACTCCGCCGGCACGAGGTCAAGCCGCCCGGCAACAGACCAGCCTTACCTGAGGCAAACCTGAGCTCATCTCGCGGCCTGGTCGGCAGGTGACGGTTCGAAAACTCGCCTCAGCAGGAAGGGTTGAAATAGCCCGTAGTTCACCAGGTCATATTGCACGCCGGGCGGTGGCCCGAACTCCGGGCCCTGATGGAATCCTCCCGGCCAGGCCGCGCCGAGTGCCGGAGACCCATGGTGAGGACCGAGGGTGTTCTTAAGCGTCCCGATGACGACCACCTCCAACCGGTTTTGGCCGGTTCGCAGCCACTTAGAGACCTCGATCTCCCAGGGGGGCGCATCGATGTAGCCAGCCTGTTTGCCATTGACCCGGATTTCCGCCACGCTTCCTCGCCATTGGGGAAGGATCACAAAATATTTTCCAGACCGGGCGGTCAGGGCAAATTCCTCGGTGTAATTCACCGCGCCGCCGTAGAAAGGATTCCCCTGCTCAGCCCAACCCGCATGGCCATCCGCTCGGGCCTTCTCCGGGACGGCGCTCGACTGCCCCGCTGGCAACGCGATCACCCGGTCTGCCGCGATCACAAAGCCGTGCTCTGTCGCTCGGAGCGAAAAATCCCCCCGGACGTACGCCGGTTCCAGTTCGTGGAACATTGTGAACGGTGAAGCTTTGAGAGTGATAACGTTTTCACCTGTTTGTGCCGCGGCCGCGAGGGGCACTCGACCAAAAGCCTTGTCCAGCCACCAGCGTTTCGGATCCGCCTTTACAGGGTGACCGTTACAAGTGATCGAGTAAAGGTCGGGACGTTCGATAACGATCTCGAGGTTCGCCGGCACCGCGTCGGTAAGCGTGAACCGGTAGCTGGCCTGCATCCCGCTGTCGGAAGGGAATGTCCTGCGGATAAACTCATCCCGGAACTGGACGGCGCTGTCCCAGGGATTCCTCGGCAGGCCGTTCTGTTTCCAGGCAAACTGATTCGCCTGGTAACAATACAAGTTGGTCCGAGTCTTCCCCCCGGCGGTCACATCGACATAATCGATGGTCAAAACATTGGGTTCAAGACGTCGGATGACCGGAGAGTCCAAAGGCTGGAGAGTCTGAACCGACAGGGCAGGGTGGGGCGCGTTCACCGGGCGTGGCGTGAGCAGGAGGAGCAGGCTGCCAGACGGCGGCAGGGTGAAATCGGCCGTTAGGCCCTCCACTGTTCCTTGCGAGGCATAGGGGACAATTTCACCAGAGTAGGGATCGAGCTTTTCAACGCCGCGGAATCGAGAATGCACGGTGCCGGATGAAGGCTGTTCGGCGCTCGTGTTGACGAGGAATAAAACCTCACCATCTTTGAGGCTCCGCCGATGGTGGAAAAGAATCCCGGCATCATCGGGACCGCGCTCGACAAAGAAGCCGGCTTTCTTCTGCTCCTGTTTGAGCAGCGCAACGAGGTCGGGCAGCCAATCCTGGTGAATCGCTTCGCCGGCCGCTTGCCCGGCAATCTGTACGCCATCGATCCGAGTCGGCCGGGTCGGGGCGGGGACGCAGGTCGTCCGCTGCAGCAGCGACTTCGTTTCGTGGTTCAGGTTCTCGACGCAGGGGGGAAGAACCACGCGTTGATAGGTGCGCGTGCCAACCTGGAGCATTCCATTGGTGATGGTTCCGTAGCGGGCGATGACATCTTCGCAACCGATGTCGTACTCGATTTGGGCGGCCTCAAGGCTTTGCAGCAGGCCAAAAAAGTCTTTCCCGAGTTCCTCGAGCCGGGCCCCGTCTCCCTGGTACATCCATGCGGTGGTTGTGGGTTCCAGCACCAGCACCGGGTTGATCTGAGCGCCCTGGGAGAGCGCGGCCGAAACGCGGGTGAAGTACTGCGCGGACCTATGATAGGCCTGCCACCAGGGCTCGTGATAGGAAAACGATTGTGGATGGTCACGCTTGCGCGCGCCTCGGATCGTCACGTAGGACAAATGCTGATTCAGGGTGTTGACGCCCAGCACCTCGAGCCAGTCCCCGATCCGTTTCATGTCCTCAAACCGCAGGTCCCAGCCTCCGGCGCCGTAGACCTCGCAGAGCGTGCGTTCCAGCCCCAGCTGATTCGCCACGCTGGAGAGCTCCTTGGGCATGCGTAGGTTGCCGAATTGCCCGTGGGTGTTCTCCGAATACTGGTTCATCAGGCAATCGATGGCTGGCCTCTGATGCCAAGCGTACATCGCCATGTTGTCCGGCACTCCAACGCAGTTCGGCCATTCGTGGTCCCAATAGTGACCGGTCCACTCGAGACGGTTGGTCTCGCAATAATCGTGATACGGTCGCGCCCAATGCTCTACGAACTGCTCGTGCAGGACCTGGAAATAATTATGACGAATTTTGCGCCAGTCGCCCGTCGGACGAACCAGGCTAGGCAGATGCTCGAGCAGGTCATAGCCCCATCGTTGCTTGAATGCCTGCACCAACACCTCGCTCCACGGAAAATCCCCAGCCGGCCGGATATTCGGCTCATCGGTGAAAACACCGGGAATGCGCCGGCCGAACTCCTTGCCCAGCTTCACCCGGTAGGGCTCCAGAGTTAACTCCAGGAACTTCTCGGTGACTCCAGGCGACAGGAGGTTCACATAGCACCTATCACCGTGCCAGGGGGAGTTGCCCGCCCGTACCTCGAGGGCGCTGAGATAGGTTCCGGCAGTCCCCGGTTGCGCGGATTGGTTTCCGGCACCCACCCGTTCCCACCGGTCTCCGTTGAGTTGGTATGTCGCCACCACGTTTGTCGCCGAACCGGGAACCGCTTTGGTTTCCTTGAACACCAATCCACGACCTCGGGATTGAGGCATGGTTTCGGGGACGAAGCCGCCGGCAAACCCGGAGGGGTATGAGTTCTCGTCGTAAATCCAGACCTTCATGTCCAGCCGTTTGGCTTCCTGAAGGGCAACTCGCCAAAGGTGGAACCACTCCTCGGAAAGATATGGCGTCATCAAACCCGGGCGAGGATGCACCCAGACTTGTTGAACCTTCTGTCCCGCCAAATCGCGCAGGGTGTCCCGGATTTCCTGGTCCGTCAGAAGGTCGTTCCAAACCCAGAGCGGTCCCGTGCTGTATTCAACGGGAGGATTTCGAAACAGGGTCTTGAGCTGTGCAGTTTCCACGGCCCCTGAAGTGAAAGGGACCAGGCAACTGATGATCCACGCTAGCGTTCTTAGTGAGTTTGGGAGGTTGGAGGCAGGCCGAGGATGCGATGTCATACCCGGCTGGATCCTGCCAAACTGGCGGGTATTAAAGCAAGTGTAAGCCGACGGCGAAATGTCAACGACCCCTAATCGAGGGTCTGGACGCCTCTTGCTTGGCCGTGGGGGTGGGGAGCGTCCGTCCCGGCGCGCCGCGATCGCAGAGAACGGTCTTATTGCAGGCCTTCTTCCTTGGTTGCGAAGGGCCGTGACACGCCCCTTAACCGCCCAGTAGCGCAGGCCAAGGGCCTGCGCTACTTCTCCACTCAGGCCGGGTCGACGCGCACGCACCCGACCTCGCCAGGGCGGCGAAAGAGGCCCTTACCTCATTCGCCTTCCGCCCGGAATCCAGTCAAACTTCGACATCCCGTCCCTAAGCACCTTGGGAAGCGCCCGCCGGTTCGGTCGTCTTCCCGAAATGATTTTATCTGGACCAGACTTGGCCTGGAGGTCAGGCGGTCTTGGCCGTGCGGGAGTCAGTGCCGTCACTATTCTTGCGCACGAACTCGATCCAGGAATCGATCGCGCGGTTGCTGATCTCGGTCACCGCCTCGGTATTGGAACGGACAGCTCCGAGGGAGGTAGCCCAGAACTCCAGCCACTTGGCCTGGCTTTCCGCCAGAACGGGGGTTTGCGCCGCGTCGACCGCTTTCTTCATCAGCTCGGCCCCGGTACGCCCGTTCTTTTCGATCAGGTGTAGCATGTCCTGCATGCGGTGCTGGGCCATTGGGACCAGGCTGTTCGCCATGCCCGTCATGCTGGTCATGCGCTTCTGCCAATCCTGCGCCAGGTTGGCCTGGCTCAGCATGGAACTCCATAACCGGCCGGTCTCTTCCTGGAATTTCAGGCTCGTGCGTATGGCGTGTTCGTAATTCTTCATCGCGGTGTCGGCCATTTCCGATACGGGTGTTTCTTTCTCTTTCATGATCGCTGCTCCTTCTACGTTGGATTAGTGCTTAGTACCAGCAGTGTGCAATTGCACAATATCTGCCTCCGACCAGGGGATCCCGGAGCCGGCGAGGGCTAGGCTGAGTGCTCGTTCCCCGCTAGGTTCGAGATTCTCCGGCGGCCTGCGTGGATTATCTTACGCCACCGGGAGGGAGGGGTCAATAATTATTTTTGCATTTGCAAAAATAATTATTAGCGACGCTTTGCCCGCCGACTCCCCGGCCCGCGCCGGGTTTTGCTTTTCAGTTCTGCCACCTGGGCCTGCAGGTTGCGCACCGTTTCCTGGAGGGCGCTCTCCCGACTGGAAGTCGGCGGGGGCGGGGGCGGTTGCGCGGCTTCGAGCGGGCGGCCGGACAGCGCGGAGGCAAACGGCTCCAGCATGGCTTTGGTCCAGGCGGACACGGACGGGAAGACCGAGGGCAGGCCGTGTGTGCGGCGAATTTGTTCCTCGACCTGCTGCTGATAGTCGAGAAAGGATTTCAAAGCCTGGTTGAAGTATTTCTCAATAAAATCCTTTACCAGTTGATCGTTCATCCGAATGATTCGCACCAGGAGCGGGACCGGGAGGGAATCAATCTTGGGGGTATCGAGTTCCAGGATGATTTGGGTCAACACCTGGGCGGTAATATCGGCGGAGGTCCGGGCATCGACCACGTGCAGATCGTACCCTTGCTGGATCAGGGAGCGGATTTCGTCGAGGGTGAGGTGCCGGCTGTGCGTCGCGTCGTAGTACCGGCGATTGGGATACTTCTTGATCTCAAGCTTCCTGGGGTTCAGGTCCGATGCCACGGGCATGTTTTAGAGTAAAATTCTGGCGACCACAACGCAAGGCAAACTTGAATTGTGCGAGCGCGGAATCAACTCACAATCCCCATGCCGTCGGGTCCGCCGGGAGGGCAGTTCGTTCTGCGAAAGGTGGCTTGGACGGCCACGGCTTGACAACGCGGAGGGACATTCGATATTGATGAATTGTGCAAATGCACAATATAGCATCTGGAACCAGGGCCGGGCACTCGCTCGCCCCCATCCCGCGACAGTGAACACAATCCTGAAAAATCAAAGGGCAAACTATGAATATCAACGGTTCAGTAGCGGTGATCACCGGGGCCGCCGGCGGCATTGGCAAGGCGCTGGCTCTTGAGTTGGCCAAGCGCAAAGCTTCGGGCCTGGCCCTGGTGGATCAGAGTGACCATGTCCGGCAGGTTGCCAAGGTCATTAATGAATTGGCCGGCAACGAGGTGGCGGCGGGGTACAGCGGCGACGTCACGGATGCAAAATTCCGGAAGCAGGTTTTTGCTGAGACAGCCGCCCGGCGCGGCCGCATCAATATCTGCGTGCCAGCCGCTGGCATCACTCGCGACGGACTCGCTGTGAAAATCGACAAGCAAACCGGCCAGGTTTCCATTTACGGCGTGGAGACCTTCCGGCAGGTGGTGGAGGTCAACCTCGTCGCGCCGGTCTATTGGGCGCTCGAAACGGTGGCTGGGATCGCCGAGGACCGCGCTCGCCAGGGACTCAAGCGGTGGGAGCCGACCGAACCGCTGCAAGGCGCGATCATTTTTATTGGCTCGGTTTCCTCGCTCGGCAACAAAGGCCAAATCGCCTATGCCGCAACCAAGGCCGGGTTGGAAGGCGCTGCGGCCACGTTGATGATGGAAGCAACCTTCCATGGCATCCGTTGCGGCGTGATCCACCCGGGGTTCACGGATACACCGATGGTTCGCGCTTTGGGGGAGAAATATATTGCCGAAAATATCATTCCTCGAACGCAGCTTCGGCGATTGATCCAGCCGGAGGAGATCGCGGATGCGATCTGCTTCATGGTTTCGAATGCCGCTGTGAGTGGTTCTCTCTGGGCCGATGCCGGCTGGCATCCTTCAGCCTAAATAATCTTGCCCCCATCTTTTTGCCATTAGGTTCCTGCGCCTTTGTTGTTCCTGGGGACCTACCGGTTGGAACATAGAGAGGCTTTTGTTGCCGCGGTGTGCAACAAAGAAAACTTATGGGTATTTCACCTACCTATCCAGCCCTGGCATCTTGCTGATTAAATACGGGCGAAGGCGGGATGGAATTCACTGACTCGCCATTCTGTTCCTTTGGGCCGCCGGGATCAAACGTACCGGCAGAACGGATTTTGGGACTGAAACAACGGAAGGATGCACAGCAATGGAAACAAATACCAATAACCATAACCATTCGAACCGGGAGCTGGCGGGCAAGACCTGCCTGGTGACGGGCGGGAGCCGCGGGATAGGACGTGCCATCGTGAGCGCCATGGCGAGCGCCGGGGCAGATGTGGCTTTTACCTATGCCACGTCGAAAGAAGCGGCAGAGTCGTTGGCGGCCACAATCATTCGGGAGCAGGGGGTCCGTTGTCGCGGATACCAGGCCAACGTGGCTTCCTCGGAGGAGATGCAGCAGGTCATCCAAAAGGTGCTGCAGGAATTCGGGCCGATCGCCATCCTGGTCAACAACGCCGGGATCACGCGCGACAAGTCATTCCTGAAGATGACCAAGTCCATGTGGGACGAAGTCATGCGCGTCAATCTCGACGGCGTGTTTTACACGACGCAGCTTGTGGCCCAGGACATGGTCGGGGCGGGCTGGGGGCGGATCATCAACATCTCCTCGATCGTTGGGCAGACCGGGAACTTTGGGCAGGCGAACTATGCCGCGACCAAGGGTGCGGTGATTTCTTTTACGGAGAGCCTCGCTCGCGAGCTGGCGCGCAAGGGCATTACGGTGAATGCAGTGGCGCCGGGCTTTATCGAAACCGACATGGTGAGCGGTATGCCGGAAGCGGCGGTCAACCAGGTCAAATCGATGACGCCGATGGGCCGGTTCGGGAAGCCGGAAGAAATCGCGGATGCCGTGGTGTTCCTTGCCAGCCCGCGGGCGAGCTATGTCACCGGTCAGGTGCTCGGGGTGAACGGCGGGATGTATATGTAGGTCAGAAGACTGCCCATCCCCGGAGCGGGGGACGTTCCCGCCCGCAGCAGCCCCGAAGCGGCAAATTCTATCCCGGTCGCCAATCGCCGGGGCCGGTGTCGACGCCTGTACCTGGGGCAGGCGATTACCCCAGTTGCCGCCATGCCCCGTGACGTGGCAAGTTTAGTTGGTTAGCTACACTTCACAGCGCGCAGCTCCGACCGGCTGCGCGGTGGGCAAGGGCGGTTCGGCAACGTGCCGCCCTTGCATTGCATCCGGTTGAGCCGCAGTCGCCCTTGGGCCGGGGCTGCCGTTGAACGGGCCGCGCCCCCTGGTGAATATGATGGGCTTTACACGATGGGTGATTCGCGCGGTGCTGGGAGTGGTTATGTTGGTATTGGCCTTCGGGGCTTTGCTGGCCATCTCCCTGGTTGCCATGTACTGTGACTGGCGGTACGTGGAGTCTACCTGAAATAAGCTTTGGTATTGTCGTGCACTTCCGGCGAGCTCACTAACTCGGAGGGGGTCATCCAAACATATTCTCCGTGCTGGTCCCGGGGCAGGGCGGCCGTGGTCAAGTCGATCCGTAATTCGTAGGCGAGTGTGACATAGTGCGTCCCGAACCCTTCCTTGCCAAAGCGATTAGTGGGGTAAAAGTGTTCATGCACACCCAAAAACCGGGCTTGCTCAAGACCAAGCTGGATTCCCAGTTCCTCCCGGCTCAACCGCTCGAACGCCGCTGTGCGCGTCTCGTTCTTGGTAATCCTTCCGCCTGGGACAAAAAATAAATCCTTCGCGGGCTCAAACGTTCGACGCCCTACCAGAACTCGCCCATCGGGAGATCGAACCACCAGGTCGATGGCCACCAACGGAGTCAGCCGGATCACGCTCTCGAATTCCTCCGGGGCCATCCACTCCCCCGGCTTCGGTTCCCGCGGTGTTGCATTCTTCAAATTGCTCATCGAGACAGATTATTGCCGCAGGACGGGCCCGCAAGGGAGAAGCATCGGCAGGTAGGGCGCGTTCCATCGGCGTTCAGTTTGAGTGACTGTGGATTCTCTCACTCATGATCTTGCGCTTAATCTCAATCTTTCTGTGGGCTAAGGCTGGGCTTCCCCAGATTCGGTGGACACGGTCTGAGCTTCCCCCCGATTCGGTAGACACGGTCGTGAACCCAAGTGAAAGCGAAAGGTACACGACATGAGTGATGATAAGAAAGGAAAGCGTTACCCCGTGGAGTTCAAGGCAGAAGCCGTTCGGCTGTTGCTGACCTCGGGCAGGTCTCAAGAGCAACTGGCCAAGATTAAGAGCAAGAGCATGAGCAAGATTAAGAGCAAGAAGTCGCCAAAGGCACGTAAACTCAGCGCCGGGACGGACGCGCCCTACCCAGCGCTGTTTGTCCAACGCGCTCGGGCTCGGCACACTTCGGTGCCGGTGGGTGTGACGATGGAATGCAGCCATTCGTCTGGCGCGGACTCTAGCGAGCGGACACACACCTCCATCCCAGCGCTGGTCTCGCTCACGTAATTCAATTCCAGGGTTCGCAAGCCGTGACGGTCGTGAAAGGCGATCGGGTAGGAGTTCGACAGCCAGCCGATGTAGCGCGCACTGTTGGTGTGACGGTTTACATCGATGTCACTGTACTGGATGGTGCTGATCGGGCCGTTGGGAGCATCGATCGGACCGTCGAGTCGGCAGGGCTCGCTGCCAACAGACAGCCGTTGGGGCAGGTCTTGAAACCGCTCCAGCAGCTTGTCAACGCGTTGAGGCTTGCGGGTTCCGACGTCCAGCACCAACCAGGCGCTGGAGCCGCCAGCCCGCTGCACCCCGTCCGGATCCACGAGCTCAAATTCACGCATCGCGAACGCCGATTTGGCGGGACGTGGCCAGGTGTGGAGCTGAAGGCTCTCTCCCCACTGCATCGCGCGGTTCACCTGGATGAGGAGCCGAGCCAGGACCCAAAACCGATTCTGCTGAGCCAGCTGTGAATACCCGACCCCGAGCGCTTCCGCATGATTCCAGGCCGCCTCCAGGAAGAAGCGGCACACGGCTTCGGCAGTCGCCTGCTTTTTGAAGTCCACATCGTAGGAACGGATCCGGACTGCCTCACTCCAAATCTTCGTATGTTCGCCCCCCTCGCTCATCCCTCATAAAGGAGCGCGGACGCCCCCGTCCGCAGCCCCATTCCCAATAACCACGCGGACGCAACTCCCCATCCTCTTAACTTCCTCTTCACCTCAACCCGAAACGTCCCCTTCATTCCCCAAACCCTTCGATCTCCGCGCACGAGGCGAAAGCTTGTTGCGAATTATCCCCCGAGGCCGGCTTGCCGGCGACCCGGATCGCCCACACCTTGGTTGTTGGTGGAAGGTCCGCGGTGAAGCGCTCGCCCCCCTTTAGTCCGGCGGGGTCGGTGGGCGTCGTGTTAGGATATTCCTTGAGATTGCCGATGGTCTGCCATTCCCCATCCTGCGTGAGTTTGACCTCGATCCGCGGTTTCGCAGCGGTGGCGTCGAACCACCCGCCGTCGTGGAAGGTCTTGCCATGCACGAATACCACTCGGGTGAGAGTAGTGGGTTCATCGAGCGTCACCGCGAACCAATCTTCCTTGCTTGGTTTTCCGTCGAAGGTAACCACAGGCGTTTGCTCATCCCCATCCGTGATCGATCCACCCAGGTTGCCGGAGCGCGACCGGTTTTCCTGGCAATCCGCCAGAAGATTGCTGCTTGGGTTTTGATGCGGCAACGGCAGCCAAACTTTATACTGGGTCCCATTTTGTCCGGCGTCCGCAAACGGGATGAGCTGGGCGCTGAGCGTGGCGCCCCGTTTCACGTCGGTTGTATTGCGCCGGGCGACGGCGTTGAAGCGGAACACCTGCGCCCCAGGCCAGGTAGCCAGCCCGGCGGGCGCCGGCTCCGGCTTGAGCTGCAGAGACGCGAGATCGGGCCCCGCCGCTGCGAGGGCGCTGAGCGGGGGAGCCGCCTGGGGGGATGAACTGGAGCCAATCAACGCCTGGTCGGCAGCCAAAACGAGGGGACCATACCACAGCGCCAGCTTGCCCTCGTTCAGATGATCTCCGACCACGACGCGCGGTGCGAGCGGGAGCGATAACTCGACCTTGTCGCCCTTCTTCCACGAGCGTTTGATCGCGACATAGCCGTCCGCTCCCGGCGCCGTGTCGACCCGTTCCCCATTGACCTGCGCTGTCGCTGAGCGGCACCAGGCAGGGATCCGCACCTTCAACGTGAATGGTTTCGCCTGCTCGGGCTCGACCTGGAGAAGGACCCGGCCGTCGTGGGGGTATAGGGTTTCGGTTCGCAGCCCAACGCGCATTCCATCGCGCAACCGGAGGTCGGCCGTTGCGTTGTCATACAGGTTGGCCACGACGCCGTCGGCATCGGTGGTGTCGGCAAATGTGGGAACCAGCGCGAGCCCGCGCGGGCCGCTGGAGAGGCAGCAGTGTCCGTCGAGAGTGCTGCTGTAGGGCTTCTTGCCTTCCATCTGCACGTAATAGCCCCAACCCGAGCCGTCGCATCGTTGAGCTCCGAGCAACTGGTTGAGCACCACCCGTTCGAGTTCATCGGCGAACCGCGCTTCGCCCGTCAGGCGCAACAGCTGTGCGTTGAATTGAAGCCAGGTCACGGTGACACACGTTTCCCCGACGTTGTTCACGTTCGGCAGATCGAAATTGTCATGGAAGAGCTCCCCGTAACTGGCCGCGCCGGTCAGATAGATTCGATTGTCGACGATGTCCTGCCAGGCGTTGCGGCACGCCTCCAGGATGCGCGGATCGTTCACGGTGCGGTAAAATTCGAGCGCCCCGTTGAGGCAGGAGAGCATCTCGTAAGCCTTCCCGTTGCCGACCTTATCCACGCGTTTCTGCGTCAGGAGCGTGGAAATGATTTTGGGGCCGTCCGGGTGTTCCCAGGCGCGGAGAATGTAGCGGCAGAAATCGAGATACTTCGTATCACCGGTGAAGCGGTAAAGGAGGACCATGGGCTCGAGGACGCTGGTCGGCGCCATGCCGACGTGCCAGCCTGCCTTGAGCAGATCGCGTTTTCCGGATTCGTCGCCAAAGGTCGTGCACAGAAGGTCGCCCATCTTGCGGCAAGCGGCTAGCGGCTCCAGATTTCCGGTGTAGCGCATGTACGTGATCAGGCCGATCAGGTTGTATTTGTGCGCCCAGACGTCCCACTCGGTCCAGCGGTCCTTGTCCAGGTAGGTCCCGAGATAGCCATCGGCGAGCTGGCACTGAACCAACTCCTTCGCGATTAAATCGAGCTTCTCTTTCAACGCCGGGTCTCCCGTGTTGACCCAGGCCAAGGTGGCCGCGTGAAGCCATTTGCCTACGTGTTCGCCGTCCCAGGCCTGGCGCCCGGGCCGTTTCCGATAACCCTCCAGCAGCCGGCTCGCGTCGAGTTTGACCAGCCGGTTGGCCTCGTTCGCCGCGATCCGACTGCCCACCCAGCCCGTCAGGTGCACCCGATCGGGCACCTGTGAATCCTGTTTGTCCGGCACCAGGGGATTGACCTTGTCGGGGACCGGCGTGATGACGGCCAGCGTCGGCAACGCGGGGAGCAGGAGGAAGATCGTGATCGTCGTTATCGCTTTCATATTCGCCATACCAGAAGCGGTGGAAGCATAGCTCTGCGCGATTTCGGGCTCAAAGTGAAAATAACCGCGCATTTCGAGCGTTAGTTGGGGTTAGGTGGCGTTTTCAAAAGTTCGTTGGAGTTGTCCTCGGGGATCTATGAGCGCCGCGACCTGCAAGAACGAGCGGTCGCCCAAGCCAGGTGCTTCTCGGCGTCACCGCGGGTGCCGTCCTCCTGGTCGTGGCGGCGTCGGCGCTGATGTGAATGGCTAGGGGTGGCTCGCGGTAGTTTGCAGATTGCACGGTGCGGCGTTACTGACTAGTGCAAGTTGCAACGTCCAGGCGTCTCCTGCTGCGGTCAAACATAGCTTCCTACCCAGGAATCAGCGGGAATTGGAGTGGAGGGAGTTCCGGTTCTCCGGTTGGCCCTCCATTAGCTAGCGAAGTACGGAGAGTTCATGGAATCAAACGAATCCATACAAACCCGGACCCAGACGCTCTTGGTTTGGGCGGGACCGGTTAGAAGCGGCGCAGCGACCCGCCCGACCGGGGGCGCAGCTCAATCTCAGCCGGGAGGCCACGCTCCAGTGACACGTGTTGAACCAGATGAGCTTGCCAGGTTTGAGGGCGAAGGCGGCTTGGGAGCCCCTGAGCCTGTTGTGGCACCGCCGGGAAAGGTTCAGTGCGGATGAAAGCCAAGATTTTTGAAGTTGTGCTCCATAAATTGCCCTCCGGCAAGTCGCCCGCCACCGCCCTTGAGGAGCAACTTAACAATTTCCTGGTGGAACGCCCCCAGCTTCGGTTGATGGCAACGCATATGAGCACGCTGGTCTCACCGGCCGAACCGGATGCCATGCCACGATCCGAGGAATCCTCCATTGTCATTTTCTGCACCCTTTTTTACACGGAATAGAGGGCGCACGCTATGCTGCCCAACGCCAACCAAGAGTTCCCTCCCGAGAAAGCATTCTATGTCCGCCTTCACCCTTAAATCCTTGCACAACTACCTGAAGCTGCTCGAGAACCCTTCGGAGCTGAAGCGGAGGCTGCCCGCTCCTTCCAACCCAAGGACGCTAAACGAAGGATTGTACGAGATGAGCAGGCTTGTGGGCGTGGACGAGACCGTGTTCAAAGATGCTCAGACCGTTGCCGCCCTGATTGGCGCTCAGAGATTCGTCATGATTTGGGGAGAGCCTTCCGTTACCGACCACGTCGCTCGTATCTTTGACAGCTCGCGGCTGCTCCTCAGTGTGCTGATGAACCCTGCGCAGCTTGGGTACGCGGGGTCCGTGCAGAAGAGCACGACGTCCGCTGCCGGTCCTCAACAGGGCGGGGCGATGGCTGCCCAGCTACTGAGCGACTCGAAACCGGCGGCCGAACCCGCCACCGTGGACCCACAGACGGACCTCGAGCCGGGGGCCTCGCCGGACAGCTTAAGATTCCTGCTTTTCGGAAACACCCGGCTTACCTGCAGGTTGTTCCGGGCCCTCTTTGAACACATGATGGGCTTCGCGACGCCCTCCACCGCCCAGCAGGGAAATGTCTCATTCGTCAGCGAACTGACCGGCACCAAGGAGCATGGCCGATCGTTCCTCTCCACGGCTTTGTTCATTTTGGGAGCGGAGATCGAACGCGATAACCTGATGTCCTTTATGATGCAGCAGGGTCTTTTTGGCATGCCCATTTTCGAGAATATGCTCAAAAACCGGGATTACTGCCACGCCTTCCATTCCTTCAGGCGGCTCGAACGAGCGTTCATGGGATCGCCTACGGCGGAGGAAGCACAACTCAGGAACCGGCTCGACCAGTTCAACGCGCAGTTCGGGGGGAAGCCCTACGGCGCGAAGATCTTCGAAGCGGATGAGCAGGACAAGACGAAGATCGATGCGTACCTCGCGGCGACAGATCTGCTCGAGGCGATGGCCCTCACGCCCTGGTGCATGAGCCTGAACAATGCGGTGTCGGTTGCTTCCTCAAACTCCGTTCGCTCCGGGTCCACCATCGCCAGATGTTTTGAGCGGTTCGGCCGCGGCGAAATACCGAAAGAGCGCGCGAACCAGGAAATCGCGGACCACCTACTCGCGTTTGCCAGGCAATTCTCGGCAGACACCAGGCCAGGATAGTCGGCAGGCCCGATCAACATCAATGAACACCAAATTATACGTAGCCAATCTCGCTGCCACTGCCACCGAACAGGAGCTGCACGCCCTATTTTCCCCACACGGCAATGTCGCCGAGGTTAATCTGCCGATTGAGCGAGAAAGCGGCCGGTCACGCTGCATTGCTATTGTCACAATGGCAACACCACAAGGGGCGCGAGCCGCGCTGCTGGCACTCAATGGCCAAACGGTGGGAGCTCACGTGCTGAGGGTGACCGAATACGTGCCCGCGAAGAAGCTCGCGGCTGTCACCGGAAGCCCAAGCGCAAACTGCAATGTGCCGTGGCAAGTTGCTTGATCGGAAAGCGCGCTCGGCCTCTGGGAGCTCACAACCTTTTGATTAGCAGAATGCGGCCCTGCGGCAGGTTGATGGCACGGCTCTGGCTGGCTCAAAGGCATGACAAGAAACCCACTCAAGGATGGCAATGTTTCAGAGAACTCTTTCGGTATCGGAACCGTGACCTCGAATATGGTCATGAGACGTGCGTCGGAACTGGCAATTATCGATGGCAGTTGGTTGCATGAGGTGTCCGCATCCGATTTCGAACAAGCCCGGGAACAGTTAACCGACGAAGCGGAAATGGCTTCCCAGGCGGACATCCTGGAATCCGCGCCTGAATCCGAACGCTGGGATCCGGTGCCGGGCTCCACCGGCCACAAAACTTCGGTTGCTCCCAATGAGGACGAGGACGAGGAGGGACGGAGTGATAACGAACGCCTCTTCGAAGAGGGCGTTGCCGGAGCGGAGCGCGATCAAATGGTCCGGGCCGCCCGAGCTGCCGCCAGAGCGGACAGACAAGAGGCTTAAACCTCAAGCGCCAGCCGCGCCTCGGCAAACGAGCCATTTTACCTGGGAAGGCGTCCGACTGACCCCGCCCGAGTTTCAGACGCCAGTCCCTGTCGCAGCTTCTTGCGGCCCGGTCGCAGCTTCCCGGGAGCTTCACGAGAGCCCGCATCGGGGGAATCCCCGATGGGATCGAATCGTTCACCCCTGCTATCTTCGTTACGTGATTCTGATGAGATCGCCATCGTGAGCGCGAGCCCACAGTCTTGTGGACCCGGTTTTCGAATTAATCTTCCGATGTAACTCGTTTTCAGGCGGCCTACCGGCCGCCTCACTTATTTATGGAGAAGACCCATCGTGGAAACGGCACGCAAGAAACAGAAACTGGGCCGCACGTCACGCTGACGCAGGAAGCGAGGTTGGTTCCTCAACGGGTTGAGGGCCGCTTGAAAAGCCCCTCGCCAATGCCGGAACCTCAGCAAGCTGCAGCCGGGGATCCACAACTCCTCTCGGACGCGGACATCCGTTCTTTTCAGCAAGGCACTCATTGTCGCCTCCAAGAAAAGCTGGGCGCGCACCCGGGGAGGGTTCAGGGTGCATCCGGGGTTCAGTTCGCCGTCTGGGCGCCCAACGCGGAGCGGGTCAGCGTCGTGGGTGACTTCAACCAATGGGACCGCGTGCGCCATCCTCTGCGCTCGCTTGGCGACTGCGGGATTTGGGAAGGCTTCGTTCCCGCAGCCAGGCCCGGGCTGTGCTACAAGTATTTCATTGAGTCGCGCTACCACGGTTACCAGGCGGAAAAGGCTGACCCGTTTGCGTTTCACGCGGAATTGCCTCCAAAGAGCGCTTCCGTCGTCTGGGACCTCAACTACGATTGGGGTGACGGCTGGTGGATGAACGAGCGGGCTCGGCACAACGCGTTGGATGCGCCGATTTCCATTTATGAAGTCCATGCGGGCTCCTGGATGCGCGTGCCCGAAGAAGGATGCCGCTGGCTGAGCTACCGGGAACTGGCCGTAAAGCTGGCCGCCTATTGCCAGGAGATGGGCTTCACGCACGTCGAGTTCCTGCCGCTGACCGAGCATCCGCTTTACCGGTCGTGGGGTTACCAGACCACCGGCTACTTCGCGCCGACCAGCCGTTACGGTTCTCCGCAGGACTTCATGTTTCTGGTCGATTATCTGCATCAGCAGGGCATCGGGGTCTTTATGGATTGGGTGCCGTCTCATTTTCCGACCGACGGCCACGGACTGGCCCGCTTCGACGGCACGCACCTCTTTGAGCACGCTGACTCGCGCAAAGGCTTTCATCCGGAGTGGACCAGCGCCATCTTCAATTATGGCCGCCACGAAGTCAGCAGTTTCCTGCTCAGTAGTGCCCTCTTCTGGCTGGAGCAATACCACGTGGACGGCTTGCGCGTCGATGGGGTAGCTTCCATGCTTTACCTGGATTACGCACGCAAAGCGGGCGAGTGGATTCCCAACCGGTACGGCGGCCACGAAAACCTGGAAGCGATGGACTTTCTGCGCCGGCTCAATGAAACGATTTATCGCGAGCACCCGGACGTGCAAACCATTGCCGAGGAATCCACCGCCTGGTCCCAGGTTTCGCGACCGACCTACACGGGCGGCCTGGGCTTTGGCCTGAAATGGGATATGGGCTGGATGCACGACACCTTGCGCTACTTCAAACGCGATGCGGCGTTCCGCAAATATCATCATGGCGAGCTGCCGTTCCGAATGATCTACGCTTTCCACGAGAATTTCGTTCTGCCGCTCTCACATGATGAGAACGTTCACGGAAAAGGCTCGCTCTTCGGCATGATGACCGGTGACGAATGGCAGAAATACGCCAATCTGCGTTTGCTCTTTGGTTATATGTACGGCCTGCCTGGCAAAAAGCTTTTATTCATGGGCAGCGAACTGGCGCAGTGGCCGGAATGGAACCACGAATCGAGCATTGAATGGCATGCGACCAGGGATCCCTTCCACGCCGGAGTGCAGCATTGGGTCAAAGACCTGAACCACCTCTACCAATCCCAGCCCGCCCTGCACGAACGCGACTTCTCCCCGGATGGCTTCGAGTGGATCGATTTCAACGACGCAGACAACAGCACGCTCTTTTTCCTGCGGCGCGGGAGCCGACGAGACGACTGGCTCCTGGCAGCTTTCAATTTCACCCCCATGCCACGGCACAATTATCGCCTCGGTGTTCCGCGCGGCGGTTGCTGGAAAGAACTGTTGAACAGCGACTCCCAAGTTTATGGAGGCAGTGGCCAGGGCAATGCCGGCGGCGTGGAAGCCAGTCAATTCAAATCGCACCACCGGCCTTATTCGCTCAGACTCACCTTGCCCCCGCTGTCAGCCTCGTTCTTCTCGAGCCCGAGTAGCACCAACAATGGGAATGGCTGAAAACAGTCATTCCGATCCCTTTCCAACGCAGGGAATCATCAGGGCAGGTAGGACGAAGTTCCCATCCGCCAACGGGTCCGCCAAAACCTCTGCCAACCGGCGCAGTCCACAGCACCTCCGGTCCTTTCTCAGGCCAGCTGCGCAAAATGCCTTTCTGCGGCGATATGCTGTTCCGGGTGGGGCCCAAGTATTGAGGCCAATCTTCGGGTAACAATCTTTTTGAGGCAATTCGAGGAGCAAAGACAAGAATATTTGGCTTGGATCAACGAACCAGGGGAAGTAGGATTTACTCCTGCGGGATTGGTAATGAATGGTTTAGACAAAGGAACCGCCGATGGAGTCCGGCAGAAGACCAACGAACCACCATACGCGAATTTGACTACAAAGCGCCCAGTCGGATTTCTTAACGTCGATTTAGAAATCGAATCTTCCGGCGCTTTGGAACCGCTTGCCAAGGAGATGGGCAAAGCGGTGATAGTGCTTTATTCGGGCGCGGGGAAAGGAAGGGGTCATTTTCTAAATTTGGAAGATTCGCGCTGGTCAAATACACCGGATGCTGCGGCACTGGCGCTATGCTCAGCCGTTGAGGGACTCTCGGTTCAAGGACGTCGGATTTGGGATGGTGCCAGGCGCAAAGAGTTCAACGTGGGATGTGACTTGATTGACGGGGCTCGAATGGTGCAGACGGCACTAAGGCGGCAGACACTCAAGCGCATTGTTGCATTGGACGCGACAGTTGCATTCACCTGCTACCGGGGAGAAAGAAGCGAACCAAGTCGCGCAGCGAGCCGGAGCCAGCCGGTTTTGCGAAAAAGCCGGCGGAAGCCAGCGTCGGCTCGGTCCGGTCGCTGGCCTCGTGGTTAGACGTTCGAGAATGAGTCTTAGAGAATCACTGCGCGAGCGTGTTACGCCGCTAGAGGTGCTGGGCACCGGGCTGATGGCGATCGCAGCTCCGTGGGTCGGACTATGCATCTTTTCAGCGTTTTATCCGCCACGTGGAGGAATTTATTCTGATCGGCCCTCGACACCCCCGGACGTGTGGACCGTTGTGGGTTTTGCTGCCGCAGGTGTGTTCATGGGTTGGCCCGCATTTCTGCTAATGATCCCCTTCCACAGACGGGTGATATTTCGCTGGCTAGCATGCCGGCCGAAAGTACATGGATTCACTCACAGACGCTGGGATTCAGAAGTGGATCGAAACGCTAACCCGCAGGGTGGGGCGAACGAGAACCGTTCAGCTCCGATACAAATCGGGGGTCAGCGGCGGCTGCCTTCCGTCGCTCACCCCTGAACCGTTAAGGCATTCAACCCCATGAAGAACCCAAATAGATCCCTAGTAGCAGTCACTATCTTTTCCTTGGGTTGCCTGTGGGCGGGCTACGCCATCGGGTATCATCACGGCTTGCGAGACGAACGACAGCAATGGTGGTCTTCGGCCCAAGAGGACTCACAAGGGCATTTGGTTTTCACCGGGTTGCGCCCCCAAGCTTGGTTTGACACCCGTTTTGTGCATGGCAATGGGAATCCGATTCCTGAGAAATTGAGGAAAAGATGACAAAGGTGCGCCCGAAAGCGGCTATGCTCTGTTCCCGTTTCTGGAGCGAACTGTTGGTTGCTTTCGCAGTAATGAGTGCCACTCCAGGTCTAGCAGCGAGCGAGGGGTGGGACACGGCGACGCCGGAGGAGGTCGGGGTCGATTCCGTGCCATTGGTAGAAATGTTTGACTTTGCGAGTGACCGGAAGATTCCGGTCCACAGCGTGCAAATCGTGCGCCATGGCAAACTCATTCTCGACGCTTATTTCTATCCGTATCGCGCCGGAATGCGGCACGACGTAGCGTCGGTCACCAAAAGCATCACCTCCTCGCTGATCGGAATTGCTATCGACAAGGGCTTGATCCGAGACGTGCACCAACCGGTCCTGAGTTTCTTCCCGTCTCGTGCCATTGCGTCTTTGGATGCGCGCAAGCAAGCCATGACGCTGGAACATCTGCTCACCATGCAAGCGGGCTGGGACTGCGGTTTCGAACCAAACGAGGCGCGGCTTTTCGAAATGCGCCGCACGTCCGACTGGCCACAGTTCATGCTCGACCTACCGATGGTCGCCGAGCCTGGCACGCGCTGGGCCTATTGCAGCGGGAATTGTCATCTGCTCTCCGCGATTCTCACCCAAAGGACCGGAACGAATGCGCTGGCCTTCGCCCGCCGTGAACTCTTCGCGCCGCTCGGCATCGAGGACGTCCTGTGGTCCGCGGATAGCCATGGGAACAATCATGGCTGGGGTGATTTGCAGTTGCATCCGCGTGATATGGCGAAAATCGGGCAACTTTTTTTGCAACGTGGTCGCTGGCATGAGCAACCAATTCTCTCCGAAGCCTGGATTCGCGAAGCGACGCGCGCGAGGGTTGAGCGGACCAGCAGGATTGAACAACGAAACATTTACTGGCATGGCCGACCGATAATTTTTTCCTCGTCCGAGTGGCACCGCGGGCAGTCCAACTTTCATCGATGGCACCGAGGTGCTGTTAACCGATCGTTCAGCCACTTCGTGAGCGACCCCACCGCTGACGATCCAAAATGTATATGCGTCGGAAGGGTCAAGCCCGGGATCGACCCCTTTGTTCGCGCTCATTTGACCACGCGAAGCCGCAGGAAACGGGGCGCGCCGACGGTGACCGGGGCAAGGTCCTGGGCTGTCACCAGGTCGAACTCGTTGTCGACCACGATGGTTCGGATCACCTTGAGGTGGTCGGCCCCTGAATACCAAGTATGCAGGTCGGCCGAAACTTCGGGAACGTACTGCAGCCCGGCGGTGAGTCTGCGGCGTTTAAAGATAATGGATGCGTAGCCGTTTCCGTTCTCGCCTGGTTCAATGGCACCTGATAAAGGGCCGGGACCATTGGTTGCTTCTATACCAAGGGCGTAACGCAACAGGTTGGGCAACCCATCCGCCGTTGGGCTGAGCAGGGCATCAGCAGGATCCTTTGGATTTAGCCCGTGGGCGACCTCCCAATCGTCTGCCATTCCATCCTCGTCAGTGTCTATGGGACCGAGGTTGATCGTCAGGAGAGCCTGGCGACTGACGGTTATTCCCAGCCGATTGGCCGCGACTAGTGAATAAAGACCGGCAGCGGCAGGCTGGGCGTTGGTAATTGCCAAGCTGTCGCTGGTCGCGCCGACGATGTTGGCACCGTTGAAACGCCACTGGTAATCCATGGATTGCACCCCGACGGCGCGACCGATGAAAGTGGCTTGGGAACCGTTACCAACTGCCAGGTCCCAAGGTTGGACGGTGATGTGCGGAGCTCCGTCCCGCAGCAAGGCCAGACTGAAATTGCGGCCAGCGGAAATGGCGACGACGTTCAGCAGATTGGTCGGTTGCCTGACATCGGGCACCACGTGCCCCCAATTCACGACCCTGCCATCCCTGGTGAGGGCGAGGCTGTGGCGGTCGCCGGCGCGGATGGCGACGACGTTGGTCAGGCCTGATGGCACCTGGGTGTCCCCGTATGAGCTGAAGCCCCAGGCGGTCACGGAGCCATCTGCTCGAATGGCCAGGCTGTGGGAAGCGCCGGCGGCAATCGCGACAACATTGCTCAAATCCGGCGGCACAAAGGCGTGGACCCACCCCTCGTTAGAGTTCCAAATATAGTCACCCCAAGTGGCCAATGTTCCATCCGCCTTGAGCGCCAATCCGTAGGTGTCCCCGGCGGCAATGGCCACGACATTGGTCAGACCCGCTTGAGCTGGCCCGTTCTGGGGCATGTTTCCCCAACTGATCAAGCTCCCATCCGACTTAAGAGCCATGCTGAATGCCTCGCCGGCGGCTATCGCGACGGCGTTTGATAGGTCCGCGGGTATATCGACTTGGCCGGCGGAATCAGCCCCCCACCCGACCACCTGGCCACTGGATGTTAGGGCGAGGCTGTGACTATAGCCGCCGGCGACCGCGACGACGTTACTCAAGCCGGTCGGTATGTTGAGTTGTCCGACTGAATTGTCGCCCCAACCGACGACGGTGCCATCGGCCAACACCGCGAGGCTGTGAAATGCCCCGCTGGCGATCGACATCACATCGAGCAAGGTTGCCGGCATGTTGAACACGTCGTAGGCTGACAAGCCCCAACCCACGATACCCTGGACCGAGACTAAAGCCGCGGCGCTGAGCAGGGTCCCATCGGCGCTGCTAACTACCACACGATAGGGACCTGATTGTGCAGGTTGCGCGTTGATCAAACGCAGCGAGGACTGTGTGGCGCCCGGCAGGTTGGTGCCCATGAACTGCCATTGGTAGGTTAGAGCGCTGGTGGCATCGGCTACCACGGACAGGGTTGTGTCCCCTCCAATGCCGATCGAGACGCTCCGGGGTTGCGCGACGATCTCCAGGGAGTATGGGATTTCGACCACCGCATTGAGCGGGGTTGAGTCGGCCTCCTCCGCCCACTCGCATTGATCCCAGTGGTATGCGGGATTGGGTTGTGCCATTTTGATCCGTCCCGTGCCCTGAGACGTGATAGCAGGGTCCGTGGACCAACAGAAGAATGTAAGGGGTTGGCCGCTGGACCACACATAACCCTGCGGCGAAGCCCAGGAGTCGCTCAGGCCGATCCAAAGCGCGCGACCGACCCTGCCGAAGTTGGAAAAGGTGCCGAGCACCCAAAAATGCTCGTTCTGGTCGTTGATGGTCACCAGATGACCGCCCATTGCCTGGGCTGTATTTTCCGAATCTGTCCAGGTGTTCGGGTCGAGCAGGAAATATTGATGGTTATTCGCGGGATTGACGATTGGGCCGGCCAAAATCCCGGCAGGCCCGGTGTGCGCCCAGTCCAACACGGCCACGGCGAAGCGATTGGTTGCCCTTAGGGGCGGCACCCCGTTATCTGTCACGACCGTTGTGAACACTCTCGTGCCAGGCACGTCATCCGGTGTTGGTGTCCAACGGATCACCCCCTGGTTGTCAATAGTGGCCCCGAAAGGTGCTTCAAAAAATTGGTAGCTGAGGACATTGGTGGGGATATCCAAATCGATCGCCGCGTTCACCACCGTTAGATGGGTGTTGGCATTGATGGTTCGGTCAGGGAGCGATGCCAGACGGGGAGGATGGTTGATGGGGGTGGAAACCTGCAGTGTGGCGGCTCGACTGGTTACGGATCCGAGTCGATTGGAGATCGACACGCGGTACGTCCCGGTATTGCGGAAATCCGCGTGTGGAACAACATAAGCATCCTTGGTGGCGCCCGGGATATCCTCACCGTTGAATTGCCATTGAAATGCCATGGGCGTGGCACCGACCGCCTTGGCTGTGAATCGGACTCGTACTCCAACTCCGACAAATTGGTCATAGGGCGGGAGCGCGATGTGTGGACTGCCGTCTCCTACCAGTGCCAGGCAGGAGTAATCTCCCGCTCCGATGCCAACCACATTCGGCTGGTTCGCCGGGTAAACACCAGAACCTAAGCCCCACGCAACGACCGAACCGTCCGCCTTCAAGGCCAGGCTGTGTATATCGCCTGCCGCGATCGCGACCACGTTGCTCAGCCCGACTGGAACGCTAGCCTGGCCTGACTCGTTAGCGCCCCACGCGCGCACCGTCCCATCAGCCTGTAACGCCAGGCTGTGCCGCGTTCCCGCCGCAATAGCGACCACGTCCGTTAAGTCCGACGGAACGTTTTGCTGTCCCCAGAAGTTGTCCCCCCAGGTCACGACGCTCCCATCTGCTCTGAGCACCAGGCTGTGAGAGGTTCCTGCAGCTACAGACACCACCCCCTCCAGCCCGGGGGGCGGGTCCTGACCCGGGGGCCAGGCCATGGCGGTGCCGTCACTTTTCAAAGCCAGGCTGTGGTCTGACCTGCAGGAGACTGCGATCGCGTTGGTCAAGTCGCCCGGGAAGTCTGTTTGGCCTTTGTCATTCTGTCCCCAAGCTGCCACGGTGCCATCTGTTCGCACGGCCACGCTAAAGTAGCTGCCGGCACCAATTGCTCTGACCGGGGTAAGCCCAGCGGGAACGTCGGTTTGACCAATCTGATTGTCGCCCCAAGCCACAACTTTGCCATCATCACGCAGACCCAAAGCGTGCAGGAGTCCCCCCGCGGTGGCGACAACGTTGATGACGTACGCGGGCACCATCGAGATTCCTGGCCCCGCACCGCCCCAGGCCACAATGCCCGACACCGCCAGCGTGGCCGAACGACTGTGCAGGACGCCGGCGCTGTTGCTCACGATTACCTGATAGGTACCTGACTGAAAAGGTTGCGCGTTGGTGAACCACAGCCGCGAGGAGGTGGCGCCGTCCAGGTTCGTACCCATGAACTGCCATTGGTACGTCAAGGCCGTGGTGCCATCCGCTACCACGGACAACGAGGTCGAACCTCCGACCCCTACGGACACGTCCTGCGGTTGCGAAGCGATCTCCAGCGGCAGCGGAACCTCCACCACTCCGTTCATCAGATTCGAGCTCTCCACTGCGACCCACTCCCCTGGAAACCACACGCTCTTGTCCGGGGGCAACATAGAGACATAAAGCCCGTCAGTTCCGACAACCATACCTTCCTGTGCCCAACGCAAATAAATAGCCTTAGAGGATTGCCCGCTGGTCCATACAAACTGCCCCGTCCAAGCGGGGTAATTGGTGGTATTCACCACCGGATGGGGCGCATAAAAGCCGATCCACAAATCGTGGTCCACTCCACCGAAAACGGAGAAGGTATGCATTACCCAGTCATGCTCCGTGGCGTCGTTCAACGTGACCAGGTGGCCGCCCATTGAAACGGCGGTTGCCTCGGCATCTGTCCAGCAGCTCGGCTGCAAGAGGTAATACCGGTGCTGGTTGTTTGTGTTTACCACCGGCCCAGCCAAGATCCCGGGAAGCTGCTGGCCACAACTCTGGGCCAGGCTGTACCTAGCGCTGAAGCTCAAGACCAGACAAGTTACTCCTTCGATAGCCAGCCTTCTCCAGGCCCGTTCGGAGGTTAACCAGATCCTTGCATTACATGCTCGGCTTGCGCCCCGTCTCATATCACCTTTCCTTCCAAGTCGACGAACGAACGCTGGCGGCTCAGAACGCCTCGGCAAGTCAGACCTCCTCCAGCAAGTTCACCGCGCTTTTGTTTGGAATTGAAAACCCCTGCATTTACCCTGGCTCTTCCAAGCCGGCGCGCATTCTCCCACTTTCGGCAAAGAACGTCAATTAATAAATCTAAATATACCTGTTTGGAGCATAGCTATTAATCATGCACCTCTTTGCGGACCTTGCGGTCGATCAGAGCGCGGACCGGCTTCATTCGGGCACACTCGCCAGCGCCAGCGTCTGCCTTTTGGCTGCCATGAGGGAGCGACGTTCGGGCGGTTACACCCGAGCTTGGTTGGGGATCTAAAATGGTCGAAAATGTCGAGAGGTGTGCAAGGTTGAGGCTCGACCCCTTTTTGGCAATGGCCGAACCAGGATGGCATTGACAAAACTGAACATCGCCCTGTTCGCCCCGATTCCCAGAGCAAGCGTGAGACTGCGACAACAGTGGAGCCGGGATTCTTCAGACATTGCCGAAAAGCAAATTTTAGATCACTCCTGACGAAGAGCGACGATCGGATCGACCTTTGCGGCACGGCGCGCTGGTAGCCAGCAAGCAAACAACGACACAGCCACCGCGATCAGCAAGAGCAGGGCGAAGATAAGCGGATCCGTCGAGCTGACCCCGAAAAGCAAGTTCCGGATGATCCTGGTAAGTGCAAATGCTCCCACCATGCCTCCCACGATTCCCACGCCAGCTAGTTTCATCCCTTCCCGCACGATCATTGAGACGACCTCCTGGCGTTGCGCGCCGACGGCCAAGCGTATGCCGATCTCGCGTGTGCGACCGAGCACCTCCTGCCCCATTGCGGCGTAGAGTCCCAGCGTCGCTAAAATGATGGCCAAGAGGCCGCTGAATGTCACCAGGTCCATCGCAATTCGCTGAGGGGATAGAGACAGATCGTGCACTGTCTTAAGGGTCGTCACGTGGAAAAGTGGCAGATGAGGATCGAGCGCCGCTGCTGCCGAGCGCACGCTGGGCAACAAGGTAGCTGGCTCGGTTATGGTACGCACATGGAGCGTCTGAACAAGAACGCTGCGCTGAGAGAGAGGCAGGTAATAAAAAGGTCTGGCGTTCTTCGCGTCTTCGATAAGGTCCGAATAAATTGCATCGCGTACGATACCTACGACCAACTTTGGAGCCTCGTTCGGGCCGACCAGTTTAAGCAATTGCCCGAGCGCGTCCTGGTCCGGCCAGAGTTTTTTCGCCAAGGTTTGGTTGATGATGGCAACCGGCGACGAATCTTTTCGGTCAGTGGGTAGAAACTCGCGTCCCCGAAGTAAAGAGATGCCGGTGGTGTGAAAATAATCCGGAGACACGTAATTCGCGCCGCTAACCAGGGGAGCTTCCACGTCGATCAGCCCGCCATAGACCGCGCCGGGCCCGACGCCGCCGCTTCTCAGCGGGGGCAAGGCAGCCAGCGCGGCGGACTCAACCCCAGGCAATGCGACGATACGATCCAGGAATTGCTCGTAGAAGCGCTGCCCGCGCGCCTGGTCGTAGGCATTGAGTGCCGGGTCCAGTTCCGCCAACAGCAGATTATCCACTCGCATTCCGAGATCGATTCCCGCAAGCAGATTCAAACTCCGGAAGAGCAAGCCAGCGCCACCCAGCAAGGGCAAACAGAGCGCAACCTGGATAGCGACCAGAGCAAGTCGCAGGCGCGAACGCCGGCCAGTGAGTGAGCCTCCACCGGACTTAAGGGCCGGCAGGACGTCCGCCCGCGAGGACTGCAAGGCGGGCAGCAACCCGACGGCGAGCGTGCTGACCAGGACCAGCGCGACACAGAACCACGCAACATGTGGGTCAAAGGACAAATCCATCGCAAGCGATTCTCCGCGCTGCCCGGGGATTTGGCTCAAGATGAAACCTGAGCCTTGGATGGCGATTATCAGTGCCAGGATGAGGCCCATTGCCGACACGAGGAATGCTTCAGCCAAAGTTTGGCGAACCAGCCGTAAGCGAGAGCAGCCCAGTGCTAAACGAATCGCTGCCTCGCGGCGGCGAGAGAGCAGTCGGGCTAGAAACAGCCCGGCCACGTTGGCACACACAATAGTGACGATAACCGCGGTCACTCCGAGCAAAACGCCCATAAAGATCCTGGGCGCCGTCTTTCCCACAACTGGAAAAGGGGAGTAAGCCAGAGTCCTATAGGAGCGATCTTTGTCTTCGTCTGGGTAGGCGGCTGCCAACCGCCGGGCAATTAAACTCACATCGGCGCTGGCCTGCGTGAGGCTCACTGCCGCTTTCAGGCGACCCACCAATCGCAGCCAGCTAAACCCTCGATTCTCCAACTGATCGGCGACCGACGGTTGTAGCTGGGGTCGCATATGCAGTGGAACCCACAAGTCGTGGGTATTCGGCAGTTGGCATCCGCGAAAAAGTTTGCCTGCCACGCCCACGATGGTGAAGGCATGATCGTTGATGCTGACCGTCCTGCCGATGATCCCCACGTCTCGGTTCCAACGCCGTTGCCAAAGCCGCTCGCTTATGATGACCACAGGATTTCGTCCGACCTGGTCGTCCTCGTCGGGCAGGAAATCGCGTCCGGCGGCCATCACAACTCCGAGTGTCCGGAAGTAATTGCCCGAAACCATTTCTCCCAGAACCCGCTCCGTTAGGTTTTCGGCCGAAAAACTAAACGGCGCCTCCGCGAATGCTGCCAGGTCACTGAAAGCGGAATTCCCAGCACGGAGGTCGCGATAATCGGGGTATGACGAATCACCGAAATCGTCCCCGTGATACGTGCTGCCGATGATGAGCAGGCGGTCCGACTGGCGCAGGCCTGGGAGTGGTCGAAAGAACAAACCGTTCACGAGGCTAACGATGGCCAGGTTGGCCCCGAGGCCCAGCGCAAGCGTAAGCACTGTCACGGCGGTGAAGCCGGGGTTTTTGAGCAACTGCCGGAAGGCGAAGCGAAGGTCGTTCATACGTTCCCTTTTCAACCCTGGACTTGAGCGTCTGGATCAGAGTAACGAACGCGTTTGAGCATTCGACATCAGCGTGATCTCATTTGCCGCCGAATTTTTAGTCTTGGGTTCGGAATCTATGACCCAGAAGCAACGGAGATGCCACCTCTTCAGAATGGTTGTAAACGCCTATTCTCCAAAGAGTTGGTCATTAGGCAAACAATCACCTCGTTTCCGGGTGTTTCGTGCGTGGGAATTAATTGTGCCATTATCGGGAAATGGGATCATCTCAATACCAGGAAAAAGGTTTTGGATGAGAAGGGCGGGGTGGTCATGATCACGAAGACGGATTTGGATTACGCAGGCTCTCTAATACTTTTTCCACTGCGTCGCGGTCAACGTGCGGCAGAAACATTTCCACGGCGTCCATCTACCGGGCGACTTTGACGCATTTTAATTGGGTCTGGTCACGCAGCAGGAGCTTTCCATCCGCAAGCGCCATGGGTGCCCAGTTCTGGTTTCTGCCTCCAACTCGGGCGGCCATGTCGTTTTCTGACCCAGCGGATGCTTCCGGAAACAACTCTGCTGATGCCAGCTTTTTGAATCCAGAGGGATCAGGCTCTACGAGGTAGAGCGACCTGGCACCATCGCTCGCCAGGATCAGGCCGTCCGCGAGAATCATGCTGCCCTTATTGAAATCGGGTGAGCGTTTTGTTTGCCACAGGATCTTGCCATCCATGTCCATACAGACCATCCCGTCGCGCCGCTCATTCGTTCCGTACTCAGCGTAGAAGTGGCCTTTGTATAGGACCGGGGGCTTGGTTTGATCGCCGAACTGTTTCGTTCGGTAAAGTTCTGCGGCCGTATAGCTGCCATCGGGCTTCTTTTCGACTTTGATCATCAGTGCGCCGAGTTCATATCCGCCGGCAATGAGCACGCGATTTTCACCGGCATCGACCGCACTGGCCACCGGGATATGGCAGTGCCACTTGTCGAATTTCCAGAGGACTGCCCCGGTGAGCGGCTCAATGCCAACGACGTTCCCTAATTCATCAACCGAGCTGGTCCGCTGGAATGGATTCGTCGATCCGGTGATCATGACCACATGGTCCTTCCCGTCCACCTTCACGATGGCCGGGCTGGCGTAGCTGATCAGACCGACCGGCGGTGTCTTCCATTTAACGTCGCCCGTGAGTTTGTCATAAGCGACAACGCCCGCCTGGGGCGCCTGTGAAGCCACGATCAGCAAGTCACCGTAAACCAAAGGGCATTGCGTAATCGCCCAAAACGGAAGCTTGTCGCCGCCAAAATCTTTCCAGACGTTCTTGTTCCAGATCGGCTTGTGCGTCTGGGTATCGACGCAATACAAGTCCCCGTTGTGGCCGCAGGAGTAAACCTTGTCGCCATCCACGGTCGGCACGCTCCGTGAACCTGGAAACATCACCGTCCCGGGAGCATCGTACGCGAAGTTCCAGAGTTCTTTTCCGTTGGAAAAATCCAGGCAACGCAAGTTGTCGCCCAGCTTGTCGTCCCGGTCGAGCAAGTAGACCTTGCCGTCTTTCACAACGGGTCCGCCAAAACCTTTGCCAACCGGCGCAGTCCACAGCACCTCCGGTCCTTTCTCAGGCCAGCTGCGCAAAATGCCTTTCTGCGGCGATATGCTGTTCCGGGTGGGGCCCAAGTATTGAGGCCAATCTTCAGCGACTGCTGAATTTGTGAGGAGAGCCAAGGAAGAGATCCAAATCAGCGCTTTTCTGTGCTGCATAAGTTTTGCCTTTCGATTTAGCGTGTCGCGGAGGTTTTCCGAGCCAATTTACTACGCCTTTATGTCATAGCAGAACAGTACATCCTGGTCCCGCACGTAGAGTCGTCCGTTGGCGATAACCGGGTGCGCCCAGGCCGGCAACCGGGTGCGGTCAGGTTGCTCGAAACGGCCGCGCTCGAGGTATTCTTTCCGACTTGGCTCAATCAAGAGCAGGGTTCCCTTCTCGGTGCGATAATAAAGGCGGCCGTCCGCGAGGGCCACCGAACCTTTAGGCGCCCGCTTTTCGGCATCATCGCGCTCGTCCCACAGAACGTTGCCGGTCTTGAAGTCCATGCAGACTAGGTAACCGCCTTCGTTGCCGCCGTTCGCCCCATAAAGAGAGCCATCGAGCAGAATCATGCCGCCGTGGTGGTTCTGCATCTTTCGGGTGGCATAAACTTCCTCGGCCTTGAGAGTGCTGTCCGCCGCCTTGCTGAGCTTCACCAATCCGCCGCCGGCGCCATAGGCCGAGGCGGCAAACACCATGCCGTCGAGGTAAACTGGCGTGGAGCAGTTGAGACCCATCCCGTTGGCGGGCTTTTCATACTTCCAGAGAAACTTCCCGTCGGACGCGGCGACTCCGATGAGCGCTCGGGAGGTGAATTGCACGTACTGACGTTGCCCGTCAAAGTCGATGGGGATAGCGGAGGCATAGGCTGGTCCCGGGCCTCCCAAACCACCAAAACCACCTGGACCGCCAGGGCCACGTCCGAATCCGCCCGGAGAGCGGCCAAAACCGCCGCCCACCTGATTTCCCATGCCTCCCTCAAACCCTTCATCCGGTTTCCAAACCTGGCCGCTCGCATCCGTAAATGATGCAGATGCACCGGCCTTAATCCGTATTGCCACGGCGGAAGACGCCGCACCGTTTGCAGCCTGCGACTGCGGGAGGATTTCAATTGCCTTAATGGCCGGGTTTTCGACCTGCTTCGTGAACACAATGCGAAACTCGCCGTTGGTAATTTCCACAGGCACCGTTTCGATATAGGCACGGTTGCGACCGCCGGTTTTTGCCCAGGCGTCAAAGTCCTTGAATTCCTGCCCTTGGACATTGAAGGAAAAGACGCGCTGGCCGGAGCCGGTAATGCCTTCATAGGTCTCCGCGAAGTACAGTTTCGCGATATACTTCCCATTGGGAATTTTGGTCGAGAAAGCCGCCATCCCCCAATGCTCGCTAGTGAACAAACCCGGATCTTTGGTTCCGGTTACCGTGGCCGAACCAGCGCCCGGTCCGCCGGCACCACCGGGAGCTCCAGGTCCGCCCCCGACACCACCCGGACCAGCACCGGGGCCGCCACCCGGAGCGCCTGCACCGCCTCCACTGTTGGTCGGCATCTGGGTCTTCCAGACGGTCTTGCCAGTCAACTTGTCGAGGGCCACCAGCATGGCGTCCTGGGCGCCCGGGGTGACGATGACCTTATCACCATCCACGAGAGGCGATTCCCGGTAACTCCACATGGGCACGCGGCCGCCAAAATCGCGCGTCAGGCTTTGTTGCCAAACTATCTTGCCATCTTTAACCTGCAAACAAGCCACGTCGCCCCCCATGCCCTCCACATAGAGCATCTCGCCATCCACCGCCGGCGTGCAGGCTGGCCCCTCTTTGCTCTGCGGCACCTGCTGTGGCACGGCTGGCCCCAGGCGCGTCACCCAAAGCTCCTTGCCATCCTTCTCAGATAGGGCCCAGACCACTTCGTCCTCGCCGCGATTTGCCATGCCGTAGATGCGCCCAGCGGCAATGGCAGGCGCGCTGTCGCCGCCGCCAAGTCCCCCAATCTTCCAGGCAAGCGGTGGCCCGTCCTTCGGCCACTCCTTCAGCAGACCGGTCTCCTTGGAGATAGCATTCCGGTCCGGGCCCTGCCACTGTGGCCAATCGTCTGCGCGCGCGCAAGAGAGCAGGATCGTCCAACAGAAGGCACAAATGAGCGCCTTGCGGTGGTGTGTGGCGATGGATTCGTTCATTGTCATGATGGGCTATCAGGTTAAGCATTTTCCTGGATTCCTGCTCGCAAACTCATGTTGACCTTTGTCCTTCAGTTTTCTCGGGTGATCTGACGCTATCCCACATTCTGCCGACGTGACATGCGGAGGATAGAAACAAAGCCCGCCAACTTTTGTTCGCAAAGTTGGGGAGGAGGATCTATTGAGGTTTTCATAGGAGTTTCGGTATGTGCTGCCCAAATCGGTTGCGGTGATTAATCTAGACCTTTCTTTTCAAGGAACTGCGACATGAGGTCGGCGATTTGCCGATTATTGAGATCCGAGAACGGGAAGTGCGTATTGCCTCGGATCCCAATCGCGGGCAGATGCACGACGGTGACATCACCGCCCCGGCTATTTACCGCATCGCGCCACAGTCTCGCCATCGCCAGGCGGACGCGCCAACCGTCCTGGCCTGGATTCGCCGTTGGCTGCGTCGGAATATTGTCGCCGTAGTAAATCGTGATCGGAATCTTGGTCAGCGCCATGAACTCAGACAGCGGCACCCCGAACGCCTGTAACGTGCCGCCGGCGCTCGGCATCGGGACAGGCACTTCGCCTTCCGGGAAGATGAAACCGCTCCCGGGCTCGTAGGAGACGATGGCGCGGACGTTCGAGCTCTTCACCGCGACGCGCCAGCCCATGCCCCCAGCGTGTGAATGAGTCACGAGAATCGCCGGCCCAATCTTCTTGAACAGCGCGGTGACCGCGTCCGAATTCAGGGCAGGATTCAGGGGACCCGTATCGGGTGTGATCTGACGGAAATATTGGTTCAGCGCCTCCGGGTCGCGTGAGAACTGCACGCCCGGGAAGAACTCCGGCCAGATGCCGAGGCGGAACGTGCCGAACCAGTCCTGCTCGTCGGGGGCGGGCGTAATGCTCGCCGGCAGCGTGCTGCGACCCGCACGGCCCCGCCGCGGTTGGTCAATCACGTAAACGGGGAAGCCGCGACGCAAGAAAATGGTTTGGAAGCCCTCGCGCCCATCCGGCGTGGTTTCCCAGGTCTTTGAGAACTGCCCGATGCCGTGCCAAAGCACGAGCGGCAGCTTCCGCGCGCGTACCGGGACCTGGTAGAAGACGTATGCATGGTCGCCGTGCAAAGTCTGCCCCGCGGCTCCGCGATTCGTAGCGTCATAGGTGCCGGAGTTCGTTATCACCGTTCCTCCGACGGCAAAGCTTCCTTGCTCTTGGATCATCAGCGGCTCGACCTTTCTGCTCGTGTCTTGCGCGCTCGCGGAAACGACAGCCGCAGCCAGCAGAAAAGCCAGAGCCTGAGTTCGAGTCTGCCACAACATGCATCGGTCCTTTTCCATATTTCGTCCTTAGCTGATCACCGAGGCGGCTTCACTAACCCGCAACGGAAGTGGGTCTACAGTATTTGCCGTCGTTGCCTCGGCTCTGCTCGCGATAACATGGTTTCAAAATACTTTGAAGAACAAAACCGTCACTAGCGGGACACGTCAATTTACATGCCAAACACGTCATTGTTGCTGTGCATGCTTCTCCATCAGGGTTCATTTTCCGCTCCCGTTTGACTCGGCGGCCTTTTCAATCACATCCAGTCTCGCTTTCTTGGGATCGGGTTTGCCGACCGCCGAACCATCGAGCTGGAACTCGAGGACCTCGTCCTTGCTGGGGCTGTAACGCGGCCATTTCGGCAATCCCGGACCATTCGGATCGCCGGTCTTGGCGAAGTTTGCCCAATAGGTGTTCATCATTTTGGCAACTTGCTGGTCGGTGGTTGACACGGCAGCTCCGCTTCGGCCTCCAGGGTTATTGAACACATATGGGATTTCGGATCCGTGCGCCGCACCAAAGCGCATTCTCTCTCGCAGGGAAGAGGAAACGTAAGAGAAGAGATAGATATAGGATGGTACGCCTTTCGCGGCAAAGGCCCTTGCGGTAAACCGGGCGGGCTCCGCCCATACCTTGTCAGTGTTGACCATCGTGAGCATCCAGGCGAAATCGTTGGTCCCATGAGGATCGTAGACGGCACTCATTTCGTCCTTCACGCTCCCGAACTGCGACAACAGTTCCTCCTTTGAATTCGCGTTGACAAAGCCACGTGGCACTTCCGCGCTGTTCGAACCGATAAGGAGAGGAACCCTCGGTAGCCTTCCTGACTTGTATGCACTCTCAGCAGTCTCAGTCGCCAGCTTGCCGTCAAGAATCGGACCCGAGTAGATGATTTTACCACCATCGTTTTCTTGCCCCCCATCGACAATCTCGGCAACGCTAAGGGCGCGCAACTTGGTCAGTGCAGCCGCATCCGTGCCCTCGATCCCATGCTTGTGTGCGAAATTCACACCAATTGTTTCGGCCGACACCGGATAGTTCGGATCGGCCCCGTCCTTGTTCATCGGTCTTCCCGTGAGCACACCATCGCGTCCGCCACCGGACTCACTGATCGCCTTGTGGAAAAGCCCACGCGAAAGCGGTGAGCTCAGGAGGGTATGCACTGAGACGCCGCCAGCGGACTCGCCGAAAACGGTCACGTTGTTCGGATCGCCTCCGAACGCGTCAATGTTCTGCTGCACCCATTTGAGGGCGGCGATCTGGTCCATATAAGCGTAGTTGCCCTTGGGCTCTTCCGGATACTCTTGACTCAAGGCCGGGAACGCGAAAAAGCCCAGCCGCCCCAAACGGTAATTGCAGCTAACCAGGATTACTCCTTGCTTGATGAACTCGACGCCGGACGAACCTGAGAGGGAGCCGCTGCCGAACACGAAAGCACCACCATGGATCCAAACCATGACCGGCAGCTTTGCTCCCTGCTTGGCTCCGACAGGTTTCCACACATTGAGAAAGAGGCAATCTTCCGAGGCGGAAGAGGGACCAGGGCCAAAGCCCCTCTGCGCGCAATCCGCCCCGAACCTGCTCGCATTGCGCTCTCCCTGCCACGCAGGCAGGGGTTGCGGCGGTCGCCAACGATTGGTTCCGACCGGCGCAGCCGCATACGGAATCCCTTTGAAGCTGGATACATCGCTTTCGGTCACCCCACGCACGATTCCGGAGGCCGTACGAACTGTCGGCGCTGCGGTAGGGGCAGCTGTGACATCCGTCGTTGGTGTCGCGGGACTGGGCGCCTGCTCTTGCTTGGTTTGGTTGGATTCTTGTGCAGTTGCTGAGGTAAGGAAGAGGGCCGGGATCAGCCGGAGGGTGACGAAAAACTTCCGATGTGTCCTATTCATAGATCTTTGCTTCGGTAGCCCCTGAGGTCCGTAAGCTTTCATTTTGACTTGGCACACTTTTTTTGCCGACGTGACATGCGGAAGATCCCAACAGAACCCGCCAATTATTTTGACCGCTGGAATTCGAAGTAGCCCTCGGCTTGCCATCTATCTCTAAAGCAATGGCGTTTTACGGCAACGGCGCACGTCCACGGCTTGCGTTGTGACAGATTCAAACAAACAAAAAGGCAGACCAGTAAGCGGAGAATACTGGGGGAACTAACCGGAACCTCGCTAGCCCGGTCCGACCGAAAAGTTCATAACACAGTTAACACTTTGGCCGTTGGGGAAATCCCCCACGGGGCGTTCTTGCCATCAATTGCCTGAGGGGTACATTGTTTCTTGTCACGCTCCTCCTTGCATGACGCAGATTGGTTTAAATTGTCGGGCCTTAAAGAATCCGTGGCATTGCTGGGTGGAGGCAGAAAACGCGCCGAACCGACCAGGAAATAGAAAGGAATATCATGGCCAGATACATCACCCTCCTTCGATTCACCGCACAAGGTGCGAAAGACCTTAAGGCCTCCACCCATCGTGCTCACACTTTTGATGCGATTGCCGCGAAAGTGGGCGTGAAAATTGAAGGCCAGTATTGGACCCTGGGCGCTTACGATGGCGTCCTGATCCTTAGCGCGGACTCGGAAACGAAAGTCTTGCGATGTCTTAGCCAGTTAGCCTCGCAAGGAAAGGTCCGCACTGAGACCATGCAGGCGTTTATCGACAAAGAATTTGAAAAGATTGTGGGGAAATGATCGGACGCTCGGCGTTCGAGCGGGGCGTCGAGAGCCTCTGCGGCACGTTAAAAATATAACGAGTGGCGGGACAGAACCTACGTCTCTCTCTCACTGATCGCCTGAGCTGTTTCCCAAAGCCATCTTCTTCCCTGCATCGCGGTCTCCTGAGCCATCCAGGAGCCGGAGGCCGCCCAGCGTCTTCGCTGCGAGCCAGTGACCGTCTGGAGAGAAAAGGATATCCCTGAAAGGATCCGCAAGTCGTTGGATCGAGAGGAGTTCTTGTTGAGTGCGAACATTCCAGAAACGAAGGTTACTGTCGTCACTGATCGAGGCGAGGGTCTCGCCATCGGGAGAAAAGGCAAGCCACCTGACTCCCTGGGTGTGGCCTTTGCAGACCCCGAGGAGTTTTCCGTTGTGGGTGTCCCACAAACGAATGGCGTTTTCAGTCTCTACGATGGGATTGGATCCGGCCGCGAGAATGCCGCCGTCGTCCGATAGTGCCAGTGGGGTGCCGAGGCCAAAGTCAGCTGCCACCGGGAATTCCGCTTTAAGCGACCGCGTTGCTGGATTCCATACCTTGATCGACCTGTCGTGGAGTGTAACGACGGCAGCGCCGTTTCGAGAGAAAAGCGCACCTTTGCCTTGGATCCGTAATGGGGCTTCTGAAGGGACCTGTAGATTCCACCACAGCACGGAATCTCTGTCTCCTCCAGCCAGGAGTGTGGATCCGTCAGGAGAGATTGCCGCCCAGGATCGGTGCATTTCATGGCTTTCCAAGTCCGCTGATTTCCTGGATTGCAGGTCCCAAACACGGAGCCCGCCTTCTGGCAAGGGATGGACCAGCACGCGCAGATCATCGCTGACTACACCCGCCCACCGGCTGAACGGCATCCTGCCGATTGGCAAACTCTCCTCGAGTTCCCCAGTCTTGAGGTTCAGCATCACGAACTTGGACTGCTCATTGATTGCTGCCAATATCCGCTCGTCTTTGGAAAACTTTATCGGCATCCAATTGCCTTCGTAAAATATCTCTCTCGCGGCGGCATTCGTGGGCCATAGCCGGATCGTCCCGTCTTTGGCCCCGCTGAGAATGCCCTGACCATCGGCCGTGAAAGCCACAGCCCAGACCTCAGCAGGATTCCCGTGCAACCTCTCAATACACTGCAGGGTGGCAACGTCCCATAAGCGAATCGAGTGGTCCCAACTTCCTGACGCGAGCAGTTTTCCACCGGGATCGAAAGCAAGGCTGGCAATCATGCCGGAATGTTCGGTCGCATTGGGATGCTGGGCCACGCTAGCCACCTTCTCGCCCGTCCGGGAGTCCCAGGCCTCGAGAAGGAAAATGGTGCCATCTCGCAGTGTATTCCGGGCAGCGACGATTAAATGTCCGTCCGGAGAAAACGCCAAATTGTTCATGCTCTGCCGCCAAGGGGTGTTGAACATCCCGTCAGAATGTTCGAGTGTTCGCACAGCCTTCGCCGCGTCCAGGTCCCAGAGGACGATCCCGTTGGTGGAGTCGACCGCGAGCAAGTCACCGCGCGGGCTGAAAGAAAACGGCGGCATGCCGTGCGGAATTTCACCCACGATCTTACCGTTGGAGCTTTTAACAACCTGGACCCCGTTGAACGAAGTGGTCGCCAACCGTTGTCCGTCGGGCGAGAATGCGACAGGAGCAACGTGCTCCGGGAGAGAATAGACCTCAACCCAGTCCGCGGTGCGCCAGATTCGGACTGCACCTTTGCTTGCCGTCGCCAACAAACCGGCGGTTGACAGCGCAACAGAGGAACCCGACTTGGCCAGAGCTTTCACCAGGCTGCCGGTGTTCGCGTCGTAGATTCGAACTGAATCTCGCAGTCCAACCGCCAGCCATTCCGGCGAAATCGCCAATGACTGGATACTGGATGCCTCCTGCGCAAACAGCCGATGCTCATCCCCTTGCGCCGCCTGCCATAAATATCGCCACTCGAAGCGTTGGGAACCGGTGGTGCGGTGTTTCGCCAGGAGGTCGGTCGCTCGACTCAGGTTCCCGGCAAGGATGGAGTGGTGGGCGAGATTGATGTCAGCAACATATTCGTTTAGCTCGGCTCTGCCTTGGCTGAGCAATGCGCGTTCTCGCTCCCGTTCGGCCGTGTGACGAAGCATTTCTTCGTTCTTGCGGCCCTGTTCTGCAACACGCTCGGCGCTCGTGGCGCGCCATGCCTGCCAAACACTCACTGTAGTCCCAGCAACAACAGCCAGGAGAATGGCAGCAGCAGCAGCAAAACCGGCGCGATGCCGCCGTACTGCTTTGCTGAGGCGATACGCCGTGCTTTGAGGCCGAGCCAAGACCGGTTCCTGGTCTAAGTAGCGCTGGAGGTCAGCCGCAAGTTCGCGCGCGGTGTCGTAACGACGGGTGCGGTCCTTCTCCAGGCATTTCATCACGATCCAATCCAGATCCCGATCCACCGACATTATCGGCAAGTTGGTCGAACCGCCGGCAACCACCCGGCGCAGCCGGGTTGAAGGTGTCGGCGGCTCGACCTCCTTGATCATCCGCCGCATCCCCTCCAGGCCGGATTGGGTCAATTCCTTCGCATCGAAGGGTGTCACGCCGGTGAGTAGTTCGTAGAGCAAAACCCCCAGCGAATAGATGTCGCTCCGTGTATCCACGTCCGAGCCGGTCATCTCCGCTTGTTCCGGACTGGTATAAGCCGGCGTACCGATGAACGCATGGAAATTGGTCAAGATGGTCTTCTCGGTAAGCGGTTCCTCAATCGCTTTGGCGACACCAAAATCGATGACCTTCGGGACCGCCTTTCCATCCTGGACGGTGACGAGAACGTTTGAGGGCTTTAAGTCGCGATGGATAACACCCTTCTGGTGGGCGTGTTGGATGGCGTGGCAAAGCTGGATAAAAAGCGTCAGACGGTCCTGCAGCGAGAGTTGATTCGCTTGGCAGTAATCGGTAATCCGCACTCCGCGAACCAACTCCATCACGAAAAACGGGCGACCGGTTCCCGTTGCGCCACCATCGAACACGCGTGCAATGTTCGGATGATCCATCAGTGCGAGCGCCTGTCGTTCGGCCTCGAACCGGGCGACGATGCTCTTGGTATCCATGCCCAACTTGATCACCTTCACCGCAATCTGGCGCCGAACGGGTTCGCGTTGCTCAGCCCTGTAAACGACACCGAAGCCCCCCTCGCCGATCTTCTCCAATAGTTTGTATCGGCCAATGCAGTCCCCTATTTGTTCCTCGTTCAGGGTAAGCTTGCCTGCCACCTCCATCGAGCGCCGGAGTGGCTCAGCGACACCCTGTACGAGGAAGGTGTCCTCTTGATGGTTCGCAAGCAACTCCTCAACAGCTTTCCTGAGCGTGGGATCCCCGGCGGTCGCCCGCTCAAGAAAAGCGGCGCGCTCCTCCAGTGAGGGTTGGTCGAGAGCGGCATCAAAGATTTCGCGTTCGCGGGTCATAGGGTCGCATTCTAAAATCCAGCTGGCATAACAGGCGGAGGATCGAAGGAAAACCCGCCAACTACTTGCGTCAAACGTTTGACTGCTTTTTGCCAATCTGCCGCCTTAGCCATGCTCTAGCGTAAGTCCAGGTACGTTCCGCGCTTCGCAACGACATCCCCATCGTTGCTGCCGCCTCGCCCATGCTCATCCCCACAAAATAGCGGTATTTAACCAGACTCGCCGCGGTGGGGTCCTCTTTCGTCAGCAGTTCAAGGACTTCGTCCACGGCGAGCAGTTCATCGTCCGGCGAAGTTTGGACCAGGCGATCTTCCTGCAGTTCCTCGTGGGCTGCACCGCTGCCGCGCTTGATTGCGTGCTTCCGGCGAGCCGAGTCCACGAGGATGCGCCGCATCGCTTCTGCTGCCGCCGAAAAAAAGTGCGCCCGGTTTTCGAACTGAGGGTCGCCATCCCCGACCATCCTCACCCAGGCCTCATGCACCAAGGCGGTCGGTTGCAGGGTGTTTCCAGGCGCCTCGCCAGCCATTTTCTGGGCCGCAATCCGTTTTAGCTCGGTATAGACCAGCGAAAGCAACTGTTCGGCGCCTTGCTGGTTACCGCCACTGATTTCGCGAAGAATCTGCGTAATTTCCGACATATTCAGTTGGCCCTAAACAGCTGCAAACCCTACGGTACCCTACACCATTGATAGGTCCTTCTTCATACCGAGTCCATCCCGCTAAGAAGACCTTCCTGAAGGCAGCCTCCTTCACGGCCTTCGCCCTTCGTCGACTTCAAAGAAATCGAAGTAGGTGAGAACGTCGGTTCGATGGGCTAATTCACTCGCCGATTTGTAGCGTTCCAACTCCTGCGTTGAGCCATCGTCCTCGTCGCGCCAGCCGCGCTTGAGCATGAACTTGTTCCACACCAGCACCTGCTCATCGGTGGGGCGGATTTTCTGTTCAAAACACCAGCCGAGAATCTCGTCATCGCTGCCTCCGGCCTGGACGCGTTGGCGCAGCGCCGCGTAGTCAACGCCCAGAAATCGGCAGCACCGGCCGTCAAAGCCGGAGCCGAGGTTTTGGTGATAATCGGCACGCAGCTTTCCAGCCGCATGGAGGCGGAGCTTATCGAGCATCCGGGCGAAATACACGATGCCGCCGGTGCGGTCGTAGGCGCTGCGCGGGATAGAATGATCGAGGTTGGGTTTCATAAGTGGATGGACAACTGCGTTACTCAATGGGAATCACTGGTATGTGACCGAGGCCGGAAGCGGTGCTTTGCTAAATCCGGGCGCGCCTGTCCAAGGGGCCATGAGCGAGACCAACAAACTGACCGCCAGGCTCACCAGGAGGATCAGCATTGCAACGAACGCTGCAGCTTTCATGTTCGTCCCACCACGGCAAATGAAGTTGGCAGGTCGGGATTAGTTTAGCAAACGGTCTATTATCTCGGGCGGCCAAACGAGGCGCTGACGATGGCCTCGAAAAGACCTGGAAGGCTAGCCGAAATCAAGTCCGTGACAGTCTCGAGCGCCGCCGCGCTCCAGGATCTCAACGCCCTCCGCTATTAGTGTCGATTAGCGAAGATTAGCGGTTTCTCAATAACGACCGCATCCCACTAAGAAGCTCACCTTTGCAGGTCAGCCTCGAGTTTGATGCCGGGGTTTGATATCCGCCGGCCCATTCCAAAAGCGCCAGAGGGCTGGCGCAGTCCATGACCTGACGGTTGCATCGCCGGTCCAGGCGAAGTTTTATCGTGCCGTAATTTCGCAATGAGTGTGGGTTGTCCCGAAGGTGGACAGGGGCGGCGGAATTAGGGACACCGTCGGGTGATGCGATGCGGGGAAAATCGCCGCGGTCTTCGTTCCGAAAACCTTGAGGATTGGTACGGGCTGAAGAGGGGGTTGCTAAATACCGGCGGCGGTATTCACTTCCGGCGCTTTGGGGCACCAAGTGGTGAGGGTTTCCTGCCAGAGATCAAGGGTAGCGCGCAACGCATCCAGCCAGGGGACGACTCGCTTTTCGAGTGCGTTCGACAGGTCGATCGGGTTTTCGGACCAGCAGGATTCGTCCACTTCGCGGATCAAGGCGGCCAACTGCTGGAGTTGCCATCGGCGCAGCTGGACGAGCGAGGCGGTTCCGTTGGGGGTGGTGGACGTGGAGGGGGTCATCAGGCTCAAGGTCAAGAGCGGCTGTTTCAGGTCTCGCGCCAGCTTCCACCAGTGCTCGCGGCCGGGGCCGGGAGCGTTCACCAGCACCAACGGAATGGCAGCATTCACCTGTGCCCGAATGCGCGCCACCTGGTGACGCGCGGTTCGGATCATCTGGAGGGGTAAATGCGCCAGGTCAATGGTCTTGCCTTCAATGCGGGAAAAGCCGTCGCGGCGGCTCAGGTTTTCCCCCGGGCGAATCGGTCTGCCATCGACGCGGAAAGCGCAAAGGAACCGCTGTTGTTCTAGGGCGATGGTTTCGAGGTAAGAACGAATGGCAACAAGCGACCGACGGTCCGTAGGAAGATGAAGCCGTTTTCCATCCAAAACTACTTCCAGTCCGGGTTCACTTTCCCCCCACTGGGTTGAATCTGATTGCATCGAATCTGACCGCAAACCAGTGCAGGAATTGTACCTATTGAACCGGCTCTGTCGGAGTGGGGTGGGCTGAACGGGGGACAGGGGCGAAGATCTCGAGGCCGAAATCCTGAGGTACGGCAGCCGGGGATGTCTGCGCTACCGGCCGGGGTGGGATCTTTGCGCTGTTATTTTTTCTGTTTCGCAGCCAGTGCCTTCTCGATGGCGGGAGCGAGGTCTGGACCCCTGGCGTCGGGGCCTTCAGCCAGGATGACGCCGGTGTCGCCGTCTACCAAAATAGGACGAGGGATGGAATGGATGCCATACTGCTTCGCGAGTGCGGCGTCCCAGTATTTTCCGTCGTAAATCTGTGGCCAGGACATTTTGTTGGCCTGCACGAAGCTGGCGAGCTTTGCGGATTCGTTGGCCCGATCCAGACTGATCCCCAAAACTTCGAAGCCTTGCGAATGAAACCGATCATATGCGGAGACCACATTGGGGAGTTCGACGCGGCAAGGCCCACACCAGGTGGCCCAAAAATCCAACAGCACCACTTTGCCGCGATAATCTCCCGGGAATTTGATGGTCTTCCCGGCGGTATCCTTGGCTTGAAAAGCCGGCGCCGTCTGACCTTTTCCGTAGGCGGATTTTCCGTCGGCAGCTTCGACGCGGATAGCCAGGCTAAGACCGATAAGAAGTGAGAGGGAAAGAACTTTAGATAGTTGTGCTTTGGCGATCATGCCGGGAATATACCGCGTTAGGCGCGTGATTCAACCGTGCCTGACTTACCCTTCTACTGGCTGTGACGGCGTGTTCAGGACCAATTGGTAAAAGTCCAGGTCCAGCCAGCGGCCAAACTTGAAACCCACCTGTCGGATGCGGCCGGCATGTTGAAAGCCGAACGTCTTGTGTAACTGAATACTGACCGCGTTTTCCGAGTCGATGCCGCCGATCAAAACGTGAAAGCCCTGTTCCTGTGCGACGGCGATGAGCTCTTGCAGGAGCCGTTTGCCCAACCCGCGGCCGCGGAAACTCGAGGCGACGTAAATCGAGTGTTCGATGGAGTATTTGTACGCCGGCCACGCCCGGAAGGTGCCGTAGCTTCCGAATCCCAATAGCTGGTTCGTTTCATCCACCAGACCTAGTACCGGAAAGTTTCCTTTGGTTTTATTCTCGAACCACGTCGCCATCATCTCCGAGGTGCGAGGCTTGTAGTCGTACAGGGCGGTCGACGTGAGGATGGCTTCGTTGAATATCGCCAGGATCTGCCCGGCATAAGTGCTATCGCAACGGATCAGCTTCGCATTCATCGCAGTTGGTGCCGAATCTAGGCCCTCCGCGCCGGAGGTCAACAAGGAGAGTGCCCGTTCCGGGCACAGAGTCCAACCGCTCACGGGGCGGTTTTTTGTGCCCACGGAATTACCAGTTCCGGAGCGACAACCGCCCGTGGCCTGGGTCTCGTGAAGCCTGGATCGGGTAATCCCCGCCACAATCCCGAAGGGATTCCGGAGCCACGAAGTCGGTCGCAACCCTCAAGGGGTTGTGGCCAGATCCTGCCAGTGCGTCGATCCCGTTCCCTATAACGCCTGCGCAAGAGTTCGGAACTCCGCCACAACCCCTCCAGGGTAGCAATGGTGTGACATCCATTCTCCCAACGTAGCCCGGGGGACCGGGCAACGTTGGGCTCTGAGCCGTTGCCCCGTTGGGGCAGCGCGGGGTGGGCTTGCACGTTGGGCAAGGGTTGGTTGGCAGCAACGTCGCGCGAACCTTCCCCTCCCGCAGCAGCCAATTAGCGGCAAGCGACGGAACTATGTTTGCACGACCACCGCGGAGCCGAGGTGCTGCGGGCTGGGACGGCCCGCGCTCCGATTACTTGAAATAGGCGGCTTAAAGGTTAGAATGGCTTCTGTAATCCAATGCCCAAACCTATGCGTGTCATTTCTCCACTTCCTATGGACCTGGCCGATTCCTGCAGATCTCAATCGTGGTCGCGGCGTCTCTCCTGTCTGACTTTGATCGTCGGAACGCTCGTTTTGCCAGGGCGCATGTCCGCGCAGCAGGATTTCAGTAATGTTCAGATCAAGGCCACGCGTATTTCCGGTGGCATTTACATGCTCGAGGGTTCGGGTGGAAACATTGGGGTGTCCGTCGGCGAGGACGGGATTGTGATTGTCGACGACCAGTTTGCGCCTTTGGCCCCCAAGATCAAAGCGGCCCTGAAAGAGATTACCGACAAACCCCTTCGGTTCGTCATTAACACGCATTTCCACGGAGATCATACTGGCGGGAATGCCGCTTTCGGGGCTGATGCGCCGATCGTTGCGCATGAAAACGTTCGCAAACGGTTGCAGGAGGGCGGGGGCGGCGCTCCGCCGGCGTCCAAAGAGGCTTTGCCGGTTGTTACGTTCAACGACCGGGCTACGGTGCATCTCAATGGTGAGGATATTCGCGCCATCCATTTTCCGAACGGGCATACCGACGGTGACAGCATCATCTTTTTCACGCAGTCCAAGGTGGTCCACATGGGGGACGATTTTGTGACTTATGGATTCCCATTTGTGGATGTGAAGAGTGGCGGCAGCGTGGGCGGGATGATCGCCGGTTTGGAGAAGGCGCTCACCCTGGTCCCCACGGACGCGAAGTTCATTCCGGGTCACGGACCCGTCTCGAGCTCGGAGGACGTCCGGAAATATATCGACATGTTGAAGGATACCCGGGCGCTGGTCGCGAAGGCGGTGGCTGAGGGCAAATCCGCCGACCAGATGAAACAAGGCCATCTTCTGGCGAAGTATGAGGATTTGGGAAAGGGCTTTATCAAGACCGATGCGTGGATTGATTTGCTCAACGCAGAAGTGCGTCAGAAACCCACCGGAGGCCAGGCATATCAGGACCACGGTCACGCGGACGAACAGCGGGTCGCCAAGTGACGACTAACGGCACTCGCCGTGTCGAAAACAGGTCACGAGATGATCGTTGACCATGCCGACCGCTTGCATGAAGGCGTAGCAGATCGTTGACCCCACGAACTTGAACCCGCGGCGCGTCAATTCCTTGCTCATCGCGTCCGATTCCGGAGTGTGTGGCGGGACGGATTTAAAATCGCGCCGCCGGTGCTGGAGCGGTTTTCCGCCGACGAATTGCCAGATGAATTTGTCGAAAGTGCCGAATTCCTTCCGGGCGGCGAGGAAACATTTTGCATTCTGAATCGTTGCCCGGACCTTGAGACGGTTGCGAACGATTCCGGGATTCGCCAGGAGCTTCTCGACTCTGGAATCGGAATAGCGGGCGATCTTCTCGGCGTCGAAGTTGTCGAAAGCGCGCCGGTAGTTCTCGCGCTTGTTGAGAATGGTCGACCAGCTCAGCCCGGCTTGTGCCCCTTCGAGGATGAGCATCTCGAACAGGTGGCGATCGTCATGAACGGGCACGCCCCATTCCTGGTCGTGATAGGCGATATCCAGATCCGTTTTGGGCCAGGGGCAGCGTTGAGTCATCGATAGGAGACTGACCGAACCGGGACCTCGCGCAAGAGCAAATAGCCGGAACGCGGGCGCCCCCGGCCCGCGTGTTTCGGAGTGTGCCCGTCTCGGGCGCAGCAACGTGCGACGACAGGATAGTCGCGCGGTGATGTTCCAGTCGCACGTTGCTGCGGCCGAGACGGCCACACTCCAAACGGCGCTCGCGGAGCGACGCGCCCTACCTGCTACGGCACCATCGCGAGGAAGAGGAAGACCGCGAAGACCACGAGGTGGACCGCGCCTTGGAGAACGGTGGCCCGTCCGCTGCTGAGGGTCATCGAGGTGAGCAGGAGGCTGAGTGCGAGCAAGGCGATTTCCTTGGGCGGCAGGCCCAACGTGAGGGGGAGCTTCAAAACAAGGGAGGTGACCGCGACAACGGGGATGGTGAGGCCGATGGTCGCCAGGGCCGACCCTAGTGCGAGGTTAAAGCTGATCTGCATTCGGTTGCGCAGGGCGGCGCGCACCGCAGCCCAGGTCTCGGGCAGAAGCACGATCAAGGCAATGACGATGCCGACGACGCTTTGCGGCATCCCGGCCGCGGCGACGACTGCTTCGATGCTTGGGGCCAGCACTTTCGCCAGCCCGACAACAGCGATCAGCGATGGCAGGAGAAGGAACAGGCCCAGCCAGGCCACTGCGTTCGTAGGCGGTTCCGCGTGTGCGTCCTCGGCGTCGGTGCCTTGCGGCAAAAAAAAGTCGCGATGGCGGCCCGTTTGCACGAAAACAAAAACCCCATAAAGGACCAGAGACACGGCCCCGGCAAACAGGAGTTGGGCTTGAGAGAACGTTGGGCCCGAGGTCGTGACGGTCAACGCTGGCAGGACCAGCGTGAGAGTGGTCAGCGTGGCCAGGACGGCGAGCGTCGGCGTCGTTCCCTCCACGCGAAATCCGATCACATGGTGGCGCAGGCTCCCCGCCAACAGGCAAAGGCCGACCACCCCGTTACAGATTATCATCACGGTCGCATACACCGTGTCACGAGCCAGCGCGCTCGTCGTGGGGCCGGAGGAGCGCATCATAGAGACAATGAGCGCCACCTCAATCACCGTGATGGCCAATGCCAGTACGAGGGTGCCGAAGGGTTCTCCGACGCGGTGGGCGATGACCTCGGCGTGATGAACCGCAGCTAGGACCGAGGCCAGCAAAGCGGCCCCGGCGCAGACCAGGAGCAACCAGCCTGGCGAACCACCGCTACAGAGCGCCAATAGGGCGCAAGCCACAAGGGGCACAGCGACACTCCAGACGGGCACTTTGGTGAAAGCTTTCCAATCCATTGGGTGGCGTAGTTTAAGGGGTGCGGGTGGATGCACAAGTGTGCAATGGAACGAGGAGCGGGGACGGGCGCATCTCATCTGTACCACCAGCAATACCAAATCGGAAATCCGAAACTCGAAACCGGGGAGTGGCTGGATGCGCGGCTGTAGGACTGGCGAAACTGGCCCAAAATCGGCTTGCGCCGGTTGGGGTTCTACAAGAGACTAAATGGCTCGATCCTCCGCCCGAGATCGGCTCCGGTCCCGCGGCGCAGTGCGCGCTTAGCTCAGCGGTAGAGCACTTCCTTCACACGGAAGGGGTCGCAGGTTCAAACCCTGCAGCGCGCACCATCCCTTTTTCATTTTACCTTTCTTGGCGCGCGAAAGCGCCAAGACAGGTAAAATAAAAAAGGCGCACTCCCCCTCAGGCGTGCGCCTATCGTCAGCCGAATCCCTAAGCGAACCCAGCCAACGAATTGAGCGTAACAGGGGGTCGCAGGGAGCGCCATTCCGGTGAATACTGAAGGGGCATCCGGGTTTTTCGGGATGGGGGACGATGCTGTTAGCAGGTGGCTGGGACCTCCGGACAGGTTAGCGAGCTTGGCGCGTTTTTGATTCCTACCGTCTGAACAGTCGTCGCGGCCTGCAAGCGTCGCGCCACCGGGATTCAGGCCGGATTTGGTGGACAACCGTGCGAAAACGAGTTGAACTTAGGATCGAGAACGATGCTTTCGCGGCACCAATTTGATCGCATTCGCCGGCTGGCGTTGAACCTGGCGGGGATCGAGTTGGCGAACCGCCATCGCGAGTTGCTGGCGCATCGGTGTTCTCGGTTAGGAATTACGGGCAGCGAGGGTTTGGAGTCAGTTTTGGATGCTGCAGAGCGCGAGGAACCCGCCGCCACCCAGAAGCTGCTTGGGCTTCTGACCACGAAGTTCACTCGTTTTTTTCGCCACCCGAGGCATTTTGAGGTTTGTGCGCATCACGTCACCCGCAAAGCACAGGAAGGAACCCCGTCTCGAGTGTGGTCGGCGGGGTGTGCCACGGGCCAGGAACCCTACTCGATCGCCATTGCGTTGCTCGAAGCCTTTCCGCGCCAGACCTCGCCCGTGACGATTGTGGCCACGGACATTGACGAGCAAGCGATTGCATTCGCTCGGCGGGGAGAGTACAGGGATTCAGCGCTTGAGGGTTTGGACGACGAAAGGAGACGACGATTCTTTTGCTGTTCCAAGAAGTCCGGCTCCTGGCTGATCGAGCCCGAGGTGTGGCGGATGGTGGAGTTCGGCGTGGTGAATCTGGCGGCGGTGGATTGGGCGGTGCAGGGTCCTTTCGAAATTATTTTTTGTCGTAACGTGCTGATGTATCTGGAGGCCTGTTACCGTTATTCTGCCCTCGAACGTATGGCGTCCTTCCTCTCACCGGGCGGACTCCTGATCGTGGACCCGACTGAACATCTCGGAAAGGCAGGCCATTGGTTTTCTCCTGGCGGGCAGGGGATCTACTTTCGGCAGGAGACCGTCCTCCGGCCGCGACATAACGGGGAAAAAGCCTTTGGGAAAACGGGTTAGTATGACAATTGCAAAACGCTTGATGATATTGGTGGCGGTGCCGCTTGCGGCGCTGGTCGGGTTGGCCGTTTTCATCCGGCTCCAATTCTCGGAGATTCAGAGCGATAGCCAGCTTTTGGCGCAAACCCAGGTCCCTAGCCTGGCCATCCTGGGGAATCTCGCCCGCAGCATGGCTGAATTGAGGATCCACGTACGCGACTACTCGCTCGCGACAAATGATGTTGAGCGGGCGGCTGCCAAGACCGCTTTTGAAACGGATGAAGCCGAAGTCGGTCGCGCACTGAAGGCTTACGGCGATGGCCTGATCGGCGACGAAAAGGACCGGAGGATGTTTGGCGAATACCGGGACCTGGCGGGAAAGTACTTTGAAGGCGCGAAACAGGTCATGGACTTGATCTCCGATGGGCGTCGGGAAGAGGCGTCGGCGTTGTTGAAGGGTAAGCTGGCCTACGTCGGGGAGCGCTTGAGCGCTGCCTCCAGTGAATGGATTGGTTACAATGAGAAGCTGGCCCTCAGCTCTGCCGGGGATGTACTGACTGATGTGAGGGACTCCCGCTGGAAGATGCTGCTCGCCAATTCTACCGCGATTCTGATCTCGGCGACGCTGGGTTATTTCACCTTCCGGCGCATCGTCCGGCCGATCCAGTCCCTGGAAGTTTCCGTCAAGGCGATCGCCGCCGGGGAGTACGATCAAAAGGTTCCGTTCACGAACGCCTCGGACGAAACCGGGGTTTTGGCTCGCTCGATTGATGTGCTCAAGCGAGGGGCGGCCGCCATGGACGAGCAGCGTTGGGTCAAGTCAAACGCGGCAAAACTCACCGGCGAGCTACAATCCGCTACGTCGCTTTCCGAATTTGGGGACCGACTTCTGGCCGGCCTGGTCCCGGTTCTTGGGGGCGGTGTGGCCGGGTTTTTCATCCTGGAAGAGAACCAGCGGCAGTTGAGGAGGATCGCTTCCTACGGTTTGGGCGCGGCATCAGATTCGGCGGTCATGTTGGGTTTAGGCGAAGGGTTGGTGGGGCAATGCGCCAAGGACCGGCAAATGATCACCCTGACCGAACTGCCGGCCGATTACCTCCGGATCGCCTCGGGATTGGGATCGGCCAAACCTTCCCAGAGCATGGCTTCTCCGCTTTCGACGAAAGGAGCGCTTTTGGGTGTGGTCGAGGTCGCGACGTTCCGCTGCCTGTGCTCTCGTGAACAGGCATTATTGGATGAGCTTTTGCCCGTAGCGGCGTTGAGTCTCGAGGTCTTACAGCGCAATCTCAAGACGCAGGAGCTGCTGGGGCGTACCCAGGAGCAGGCCCGACAATTGGAAGAACAGACCGAGGAACTCACCCAATCGCAAGAAGAGCTTCTCGCGCAGAAAGAGGAACTGCTCACCCAGCAGGCCGAGTTAACCGCCCAGCGTGAGCAACTCAAAATCAGCGAGGAGCGATCCCGGCTGATCCTTGAGTCCAGCGCGGAGGGTATTTTCGGCACGGACACGGAAGGTCAGATAACATTCGTCAACCCAGCCGCGTGCCGGATGCTCGGATTCCGGTCTGACGAACTCGTTGGTCGGTCCTCTCATGCCACGTTCCACCATCACCGGCCGGACGGGAGTGAATACCCGAAGGAGGAATGTCCTATGTTCGCGGCCTACAGGCACGGCAAGGGCAGCCGCATCGATAACGAGTTTCTCTGGCGCAAGGATGGCGCTGGGCTGCCGGTGGAGTACGGCGCCACCCCCATGGTAAAGGACGGTGCAATCGTTGGATCTGTGGTCAGTTTCAGTGATATCAGCCTCCGGAAGGAGCAGGAACGTGAGATTCTTGCCGCCAAGGCGAAAGCCGAGGAGGCCACGCAGATGAAGTCCATGTTCCTGGCCAACATGAGCCACGAGATCCGGACTCCCATGAACGCCATCATCGGGCTTTCTCATTTGGCTCTCAAGACTCAGCTCTCGGCGAAGCAGCGCGATTATGTTTCCAAAGTGCATAATGCCGGAACCTCTCTGCTCGCGGTCATCAATGACATCCTGGACTTCTCCAAGATCGAAGCCGGCAAGCTCGACATGGAAACGACCGACTTCAAGCTGGATGAAGTGATCACTTCCGTCACCACGCTCACCGCTCAGAAAGCCCATGACAAAGGACTCGAATTTTTGGCTCATGTAGCCCCGGGGATCCCGGAATTTCTCCTCGGAGATCCACTGCGCCTGGGCCAAATCCTGACGAACTTTGTGAACAACGCGGTGAAGTTCACGGAGCGCGGCGAGATCCGGCTCAATATCGAACTACTGGAGAGGACCGGAGACAAGGTCCAGCTTAAGTTTGCGGTGCGCGACACCGGAATTGGGATGACGAAAGCCCAGGCGGCGAAGCTGTTTCAGCCGTTTACCCAGGCCGACATGTCTACGACGCGCAAACACGGTGGCACCGGTCTGGGGCTGACGATTTCCCGGCGGCTTGTGGAGTTGATGGGGGGACGGATTTGGCTGGAGAGCGAGCCGGGGCTGGGGAGCACGTTTTTCTTCACGGTTTGGCTCGGGCTCGGGGCGGAGAAAGGGTCGGCCAAACTGGTACCAGAGAAGTTAACCCAACTACGGGTGCTAGTCGTGGACGACAATCCCACAGCTCGGGAAATCTTGCAGGAGCCGTTGAGCACGCTGGTCAGCCGAGTGGATACGGTGGCATCCGGCACCGAGGCTCTCGCAGCGGTGAAGCAGCGTGACTCCCACGAGCCCTACGACATCGTATTCATGGATTGGCGAATGCCAGGGATGGACGGATTGCTCGCCAGCCGACACATTAAAAGTGACGAGACTCTCCAGCATCAACCCGCCATCGTGCTGGTCACAGCGTTTGGTCGTGAGGAGGTTCGTGAAGAAGCTGAGCGGCTTCAGCTTGACGGTTTTCTGGTGAAGCCCGTCACGAAGTCGATGATCGTCGATACGCTCGTGAATGTCTTTGCCGGTTTGTCGGAGGAGACCAGAAGCTCGAGTGAGCTTGCCCAGTCCACCTTGCTGCGTGGGGCGCGCATTCTCCTGACCGAGGATAATGAGATCAATCAGCAGATCGCGGTCGAATTGCTGGAGGGGGCAGGGGCGACGGTTGCGGTGGTGAACAACGGGAAGGAGGCCGTCGATCGGCTGACGCAGGGGCCACAACCGCCACCGTTCGATATCGTGCTGATGGATCTGCAAATGCCCGAGATGGACGGATACCAGGCCACGGCCAGGCTGCGCGGCGATCCCCGCTTTGGTGCAATTCCCATTGTTGCCATGACCGCCCACGCGACGATTGAAGAACGGCAGCGTTGCCTGGCTGCGGGAATGAACGATCACCTTTCCAAGCCAATCGACCCGGTGATTCTATACGAGGTGGTTGGCAAATACGTCAAGTCGACGGTGGTCGCTCCAGCTCCTGCGGCGACCAAACCTGAAGCACCGCCTCCGTCTCTGAAAACGGAGGAATTGCCGCCGGTCGATGGCCTCGATCAAAAAGACGGGTTGGGGCGAGTGGCCGGCAATCGAAAGCTCTATCTCAAGTTGCTTCGACAATTTGCTGAGCAACAGTCTTCAGCGGTGACGCAAATCTCGGTGGCGCTGGAGAAAGGTGACAAGCCGTTGGCCGAACGCCTGGCGCACACGCTCAAGGGAGTGGCCGGTAACATCGGCGCTCGGACGGTCCAGGCTGCAGCTGGGACAGTGGAGAAGCTGATTCGCGACGGCGCGGCGGCGGCTGAGCTGGATGCGGCGAGGAAACAACTCAGCGGCGTCCTGGAGCCGTTGGTCTCCGCGCTGCAAAGCGCACTTGCTGAACGCACACCGGGACAGCCGGCGACCCCAAGGGCGCCAACCCAACAGGCGGACCCGGCGCAGGTCCGAACCGCGGGCGAGCACATCAAGAAACTCATTTCGGAATTCGACCCGGGCGCGGTGGAGTTCATCGAGAGCAATCGAGGGACGCTACAACCGATGTTTCAAGGGACCGAATTCGAGACGTTCGAAAAGCTGGTGCAGGGCTACGCATTCTCCGAGGCGCAGACCAGTATCGAAGCCGCACTTCAGAAATACCACGCACCGTGAAGCAGTTGTCAGATTGCCGCATTTTGTTGGTCGACGATGCCAAGGCCAACCTGGACATCCTCGTTGAAGGATTGAAAGGCGACCACAAGCTCAGCCTCGCGCTCAACGGGGAGATGGCGCTCCAAATCGCGGCCCGCAATCCGCCCGATCTGGTGCTGCTGGATATCGTCATGCCCGGGATCGACGGCTACCAGGTCTGCCGCAAGTTGCGGGAGATGCCCGAAACCTCCGAAGTGCCCATTATGTTCCTGTCCTCACTCGAGGAAGTTCAAAATAAAACCCGGGGATTTGAGGTGGGCGCAAACGATTACCTGACCAAGCCTTTTGACATGCTGGAGGTGAAGGCCCGGGTGCGATCGTTGCTCAAAGCCAAGGCCTATAGCGATGCGGTAAAGGAACAAATCGCCAGTGAGTTGCGGGTTGCCCGGGAAATTCAAATGGGAATGCTGCCGCACGATTTCGCGCCGTTTGAAAGAGCTTACCAAGTGAGCTTCGGCGCCGTCCTTGAGCCGGCCCGCGAAGTGGGGGGCGACCTTTATGGAGTCTGCGCGGCTACGCCGGATCGCTTGGTTGTGTTCGTTGGCGACGTCTCCGGCAAGGGGTTGCCGGCGTCTATGTTTATGGTGCGCGCGATCAGCCTGGCTCGGTTGTTGTCGCGTCAGATCTCTGAACCCGAAAAAATCCTGGAGCGTCTTAATGACGAACTCTCGATCGACAACCCCTCGGGAATGTTCGTCACGTTCCAGTGCGGGGTCTATGAGCCTGGCACAGGCCGGCTTGCTCTCGCCAATGCGGGCCATTGCCGCCCAGTGCTCCTTCCGGCGGAAGGACCACCCCGCTGGGGCCTCAAGGATCTGGGCACTGCATTGGGTTTTGAACCCGGTTTAGCCTTTGAACGAACCGAGCTGACACTCAGCCCTGGCGACACTCTGATTTTCTACACGGATGGCGTGAGCGAGGCATTTAACCCGAGCGAGGAAAGTTACGGTAATGACAGGCTCCTGGCCGATGCTGCCGGAGTCGCCGGCCAGACGCCAGTGGCCGTCTCCAATGGCCTGCTGGCGAGGGTCCGAGCGTTTGCCGCCGGGGCGCCGCAGTCCGATGACATCGCCATTCTTGCGCTCAAGCGAGGTCGCCTGGCTCTCTGAGCTTCCGATGAAACTCCAACTCCAGGCCACGCCCGAGGAAGTGATGCGAGCCGTTGAGGCTTTGCAGGAGTTGGGCCGCGAACTTGGTTTGACCGAGAAAGAGATTTTTGGCATGGCCTTGGCCCTCGAGGAATGTGGCAGCAATATCGTCAACCACGCGCTGAAGCGAGATCCGGCGAAAACGTTTCAGGTCAGTTTTGGTTGTTTAGACGACCTTGTTCGCATCGAATTACGGGATCGGGGACCGGAGTTCGACCCGACTCTGCCCCGGCCTCCTCGCGCCGAGGCTGACGACGATCGACCCCCGGGTGGCTGGGGGATTCAGCTTGTTCGCAGCCATGTGGATGACGTGGTTTACCGGCGGGAAGATGGTGAAAATATTCTGCTCCTCACCCGGCGAGTTCTCCCACATACTGCACCAAAATGCGTTGGCACAGAATCAATACCGAAACATAAACACGACGAAGGATCTCACGTTATGCCCCTCGAAATTGAAATCTTGAAGAACCTCGGTCCCAAGAACACTGGTGCGGCCACGGTGAAGCTGACCGGGAGCCTCGACACTGCTACTGCGCCCGAGTTGGAGCGCCGCCTGGCACCTGTGCTGGCCGAGTCCATTACCGACCTGGTGTATGATCTCGCCAACCTCAGGTTCATCAGCAGCGCAGGGCTGCGTGTTTTTTCGACCACACGAAAGGTCCTCAAAGAACGAGGCGGCCAGGCTTCGTTCATCAATATGCAACCCCAGATCCAGGAGGTCTTCGAGATCATGAAATCCCTGCCTGGGGTGGCCATCTTTAAGGATGTGGCCGAGCTGGATCGATACCTGGCCGTGCGCCAGCGCGCTCACCGGGAAAATCAATAACCGACCGCGGCCTTTCGCCCGAGAGGAGAGGCACGCATCGGGAACGGAAAAATGGGCAACCGCATCTTAGTGGTCGACGACGCGCCGGCCAACATCCAGGTCCTGTCGGCCACGCTCAAGTCCAAAGGCTACCAGATCAGCGTCGCCACTAACGGGAAGCAGGCGTTGGACGTTCTGGGACGCGTCACCCCCGATCTGATCCTGCTCGACGTGATGATGCCGGAGATGGATGGCTTTGAAACCTGCCGGCGCATCAAGGCTTCTGAGCAATGGCGGCAGATTCCGATCATCTTTCTAACGGCTAAGGCTGAGGTGAGCGATATCGTGCAGGGATTTGAACTGGGCGCGGTTGATTATGTCGCCAAACCCTTCAACGCCCACGAATTGCTGGCTCGCGTCAGCACGCATCTCACCATGGATGAGCTGCGCAGCAGTCTTGCGGTGAAGAACGCGGAGCTCGGCAGGGCGCATGAACTCGTCCGGCGCGCCTTTGGCCGCTACGTGTCGGAGGAGGTCGCCGCCAGCTTGCTCCAATCTCCGGAAGCACTGGAGATGGGCGGCGAGGAGCGGGAGGTGACGATCCTGATGTCCGACTTGCGGGGCTTCACCGCCATGGCGGCGCGGTTGACGCCGCGCGAGGTGATCGAATTTTTGAATCTGTATCTCGAGGCGATGGTGGACGTGATCAGCCGGTTCGAAGGCACCATCGACGAGATCATTGGCGATGCCATCCTCGTCATTTTCGGAGCGCCGGTGACTTGTGAAAATCACGCCGCCAAAGCAGTCGCTTGCGGCCTGGCGATGCAGTTGGCCATGGTTGAGGTCAATCAACGGCTCATGGCCAAAGGAGCCTCGGAATTGGAGATGGGCATCGGTATCCATACCGGACGCGTGGTCGTGGGCAACATCGGCTCGATGCGACGCACCAAGTACGCGGCCGTCGGGTCCAATGTAAATCTCGCGGGTCGGATTGAGTCTTTCACCACGGGCGGGCAGGTCCTGATTTCAGAAAATACACGCGAGAAAATCGACACGCCGTTGGAGATCGAAAATCAGTTTCGGGTAGAGCCCAAGGGCGCGGCTGGAAGCCTCCATTTGTTTGAAATTCGCGGTATCGGCAAGCCTTTCGACCTTTCATTGCCGAGGAAAACTCACCCGCTTTGTCCTTTACCTCAACCGTTGCCGGTTCAGTTCACTGTGCTGGAGGAGAAGTTCGTGGGCCGGACGGTATACCAGGGTCGATTGGTGGCGGTCTCCGATTCCGAGGCTGCGGTCGAATGTGATCTGGCCCTCGCCCCTCTGTGTAACCTGAAGATCGACTTGCAGGCGATTCCTGGCAGCAGCCCCGGCGGTGAGATCTATGCCAAGGTGTTGCGAGTTGCCGGCACCGCACCGGTGCGAACGCAGATTCGTTTTACCTCGCTTTCCCCCGAGCTCAAGAAATGGACGCAAGTGATCACCGCGACCAAAACGCCCCCCGCGAGCCTTCCCGTTTAGCCGGAGTGCGGCTGTTCCCGCAGTGCGAACCCCTGCCGCCCTAGTGAGTCATAAAAAGCCCCTTTCATTAACACCCCGCTTCACCGGGGTGAACGCCGGGCGGCAGGAATCGGGAACCGCTTTAGCGGTTTCCGCGGCACGCACCCCGCCAATCAAATGCCAGGGAACCTGATCAAGCATTTCGAATGTGTCCCGCCTGACCATACCCGTAACCGCGGAACAATCCTGGTCGACAACGCATTTGCTATTTGTTAATAACCCCCTGTGCAAACTCAGAATGCATCGCCCTCCCTGGCGCAACTTCTCGGGATCCTCGTGGAAAACAAGGGCTCTGACCTCCACATCCAATCCGGCGAAGTACCCATCGGTCGTTTCAACGGACAGCTCGGCCGATTCGAGATGCCGGCGCTCAGCGAGGCTGACGTCTTCGCCTTGATCCACGCGATTTTAGGCTCCGAGGCCAAGGTCGAGGAGTTTCGGACCTCACGAGATTGTGACGCGGCGATCGCCATCGAGGGCCTGGGACGGTTTCGGGCCAACCTCTTTTACCAGCGCAACCAGCCGGGACTGGTCCTGCGCACCATTGGCACGAAAATTCCCACGATTGATCAGCTTGAGTTGCCTCCCGTCTTGAAGACCATCGCTGCCGCCAACGATGGCCTGGTGCTCGTCACTGGCGCTACGGGCAGTGGCAAATCCACGACTCTGGCGGCGCTCATTGATCATATCAATGCCACCGAAGCCTGCCACGTGATGACTCTCGAGGACCCGATCGAGTTCGTTCACGAGAATAAACTGGCACTCATCAATCAGCGGGAGATTTCCGTCGATTCGGCCACTTTCGCCTCGGCGCTTAAGCACGTGCTTCGCCAGGACCCTGATGTGATTCTGATCGGTGAGATGCGCGATGCGGAGTCCGCAGGGGTGGCCCTCACGGCCGCCGAGACCGGCCATCTCGTGTTTGGTACCCTGCACACGCAGGATGCACCGGAGTCTCTCGAACGTCTGGCGAATCTGTTTCCGACCGACCGTGTCACCCAGGTTCGCATGCAGCTTTCCCTCGGCTTGCGCGCGATCATCTGCCAAAAGCTGCTGCCACGGGCCGGTGGCGGCCGCACTGCGGCACTGGAAATCCTGATCAACACACCTCGAGTCAAGAAGCTGATCCTCGAGGGGGACACGACCAAGATTCCGGCGGCGATCCAGTCCTCACGCTCGGACGGGATGCAGACGTTCAACCAGGCGCTGGTGGACCTGGTCAAAGCGGGGAAAGTGGAAGAAGCCGAGGCTTTGCGTTGCTCGCCCAAGGCCGATGAATTGCGGATGAATCTTAAGGGAATCTTCTCGGGCACGTCGGCCATGGCCTGAGCGATCCCGTTCGGCTGAGGGCGTGACCTGGCCCTGGCCGTGGTCGCTGTTTGAAATCAGTTGTGCGTTGACGGATAAACTAACCAATCCCTATGGACCTTGCTGAACTGCTCAAACATGCCGTCGAGTACGGCGCCTCGGACCTCCACCTGACCGCGAGCCGGCCCCCTATGCTCCGCCTCAGCGGCAAGCTTCTCCCGGGTGGCTTTGACACCGAGCTCAGCCCGGACGACACCAAAGCTCTGATCTACAGCATCCTTACAGACGACCAAAAAGCCAAGTTCGAGGAGGAACACGAATTGGATTTTTCCATCGGCATCCCGGGTGTCTCGCGCTTCCGCGTCAACGTCTTCATGCAGCGGGGCTGCGTCTCGGGCGTCTTCCGGACCATCGGCGAAAACATTCCCTCGTGCCAGGAACTGGGGCTGAGCGACCCGGTGCAGCAGTTAGCCTTGCTTCCGCGCGGCCTGGTGTGCGTCACGGGACCGACGGGCTGTGGCAAATCAACGACGCTGGCGGCCATGATCAACCTGGTGAACCAGGAGCGTGATGGGCACATTATCACCATCGAGGATCCCATCGAGTTTCTGCACCCCCATATTCGATCGACTATCAACCAGCGCGAGCTTGGCTCGGACACTTACTCCTATCCCCGTGCCTTGAAAGCCGTGCTGCGCGAGGATCCAAACGTCATTCTCGTCGGTGAAATGCGCGACCTGGAAACGATCGCGGCGGCGTTGACACTGGCGGAAACTGGTCACCTTGTACTTTCGACCTTGCATACCCAGGATGCTGCCCAAACCGTGGACCGCATTATCGACGTGTTCCCGCCTTACCAGCAGGAGCAAATCCGCGTCATGCTCGCCTCCACGCTCAAAGGCGTGGTTTCCCAGGTGTTGCTTCCGAAGGCCGACGGACAGGGGCGTGTCGCGGCGCGCGAAATTCTGATTGTTACTCCGGCGATTTCGGCTCTCATTCGCGAAGGTAAAACGCACCAGATTTATTCCGCCATTCAAACTGGCGCCACCTACGGCATGACGACCATGGAAAAGTCCCTGGCGGAACTGGTCGAAGCCGGTCTTATTTCTGCCGAGGACGCCCTCAGCAAAGCCAATCATCCCCAGGAACTCCGGCCCAGGGTTGCGGCTGGGATGCGTTAGGACTGCGCGCATCGACCCATTCCGATCATCTAGATGACCCATGAACGCTGACGAACTCAAATCGATTGCGGTGTTGCAGACGATGGATCGGGACGCGCGCTCCCGTCTCGCCGGAGCGCTCGAGCAGCAGGACTATGCTGATGGACAGGTGGTTTTCTTTCCAGCACATTGGGATCCTAAGCTTAGAATTCCACGTGGACAAGTTGTCGCGGCCGCTTCTATAGTGTCACCTAAATACTAGTGACTCCAGCGTAACTGGACTGGCCACAGTTAGGCCGCAAATGTAATCACACTGGCTCACCTTCGGGTGGGCCTTTCTGCGTTCGCGAGTGGACCCGATAAGCTCATGGAGCGGCGTAACCGTCGCACAGGAAGGACAGAGAAAGCGCGGATCTGGGAAGTGACGGACAGAACGGTCAGGACCTGGATTGGGGAGGCGGTTGCCGCCGCTGCTGCTGACGGTGTGACGTTCTCTGTTCCGGTCACACCACATACGTTCCGCCATTCCTATGCGATGCACATGCTGTATGCCGGTATACCGCTGAAAGTTCTGCAAAGCCTGATGGGACATAAGTCCATCAGTTCAACGGAAGTCTACACGAAGGTTTTTGCGCTGGATGTGGCTGCCCGGCACCGGGTGCAGTTTGCGATGCCGGAGTCTGATGCGGTTGCGATGCTGAAACAATTATCCTGAGAATAAATGCCTTGGCCTTTATATGGAAATGTGGAACTGAGTGGATATGCTGTTTTTGTCTGTTAAACAGAGAAGCTGGCTGTTATCCACTGAGAAGCGAACGAAACAGTCGGGAAAATCTCCCATTATCGTAGAGATCCGCATTATTAATCTCAGGAGCCTGTGTAGCGTTTATAGGAAGTAGTGTTCTGTCATGATGCCTGCAAGCGGTAACGAAAACGATTTGAATATGCCTTCAGGAACAATAGAAATCTTCGTGCGGTGTTACGTTGAAGTGGAGCGGATTATGTCAGCAATGGACAGAACAACCTAATGAACACAGAACCATGATGTGGTCTGTCCTTTTACAGCCAGTAGTGCTCGCCGCAGTCGAGCGACAGGGCGAAGCCCTCGGCTGGTTGCCCTCGCCGCTGGGCTGGCGGCCGTCTATGGCCCTGCAAACGCGCCAGAAACGCCGTCGAAGCCGTGTGCGAGACACCGCGGCCGGCCGCCGGCGTTGTGGATACCTCGCGGAAAACTTGGCCCTCACTGACAGATGAGGGGCGGACGTTGACACTTGAGGGGCCGACTCACCCGGCGCGGCGTTGACAGATGAGGGGCAGGCTCGATTTCGGCCGGCGACGTGGAGCTGGCCAGCCTCGCAAATCGGCGAAAACGCCTGATTTTACGCGAGTTTCCCACAGATGATGTGGACAAGCCTGGGGATAAGTGCCCTGCGGTATTGACACTTGAGGGGCGCGACTACTGACAGATGAGGGGCGCGATCCTTGACACTTGAGGGGCAGAGTGCTGACAGATGAGGGGCGCACCTATTGACATTTGAGGGGCTGTCCACAGGCAGAAAATCCAGCATTTGCAAGGGTTTCCGCCCGTTTTTCGGCCACCGCTAACCTGTCTTTTAACCTGCTTTTAAACCAATATTTATAAACCTTGTTTTTAACCAGGGCTGCGCCCTGTGCGCGTGACCGCGCACGCCGAAGGGGGGTGCCCCCCCTTCTCGAACCCTCCCGGTCGAGTGAGCGAGGAAGCACCAGGGAACAGCACTTATATATTCTGCTTACACACGATGCCTGAAAAAACTTCCCTTGGGGTTATCCACTTATCCACGGGGATATTTTTATAATTATTTTTTTTATAGTTTTTAGATCTTCTTTTTTAGAGCGCCTTGTAGGCCTTTATCCATGCTGGTTCTAGAGAAGGTGTTGTGACAAATTGCCCTTTCAGTGTGACAAATCACCCTCAAATGACAGTCCTGTCTGTGACAAATTGCCCTTAACCCTGTGACAAATTGCCCTCAGAAGAAGCTGTTTTTTCACAAAGTTATCCCTGCTTATTGACTCTTTTTTATTTAGTGTGACAATCTAAAAACTTGTCACACTTCACATGGATCTGTCATGGCGGAAACAGCGGTTATCAATCACAAGAAACGTAAAAATAGCCCGCGAATCGTCCAGTCAAACGACCTCACTGAGGCGGCATATAGTCTCTCCCGGGATCAAAAACGTATGCTGTATCTGTTCGTTGACCAGATCAGAAAATCTGATGGCACCCTACAGGAACATGACGGTATCTGCGAGATCCATGTTGCTAAATATGCTGAAATATTCGGATTGACCTCTGCGGAAGCCAGTAAGGATATACGGCAGGCATTGAAGAGTTTCGCGGGGAAGGAAGTGGTTTTTTATCGCCCTGAAGAGGATGCCGGCGATGAAAAAGGCTATGAATCTTTTCCTTGGTTTATCAAACGTGCGCACAGTCCATCCAGAGGGCTTTACAGTGTACATATCAACCCATATCTCATTCCCTTCTTTATCGGGTTACAGAACCGGTTTACGCAGTTTCGGCTTAGTGAAACAAAAGAAATCACCAATCCGTATGCCATGCGTTTATACGAATCCCTGTGTCAGTATCGTAAGCCGGATGGCTCAGGCATCGTCTCTCTGAAAATCGACTGGATCATAGAGCGTTACCAGCTGCCTCAAAGTTACCAGCGTATGCCTGACTTCCGCCGCCGCTTCCTGCAGGTCTGTGTTAATGAGATCAACAGCAGAACTCCAATGCGCCTCTCATACATTGAGAAAAAGAAAGGCCGCCAGACGACTCATATCGTATTTTCCTTCCGCGATATCACTTCCATGACGACAGGATAGTCTGAGGGTTATCTGTCACAGATTTGAGGGTGGTTCGTCACATTTGTTCTGACCTACTGAGGGTAATTTGTCACAGTTTTGCTGTTTCCTTCAGCCTGCATGGATTTTCTCATACTTTTTGAACTGTAATTTTTAAGGAAGCCAAATTTGAGGGCAGTTTGTCACAGTTGATTTCCTTCTCTTTCCCTTCGTCATGTGACTTGATATCGGGGGTTAGTTCGTCATCATTGATGAGGGTTGATTATCACAGTTTATTACTCTGAATTGGCTATCCGCGTGTGTACCTCTACCTGGAGTTTTTCCCACGGTGGATATTTCTTCTTGCGCTGAGCGTAAGAGCTATCTGACAGAACAGTTCTTCTTTGCTTCCTCGCCAGTTCGCTCGCTATGCTCGGTTACACGGCTGCGGCGAGCGCTAGTGATAATAAGTGACTGAGGTATGTGCTCTTCTTATCTCCTTTTGTAGTGTTGCTCTTATTTTAAACAACTTTGCGGTTTTTTGATGACTTTGCGATTTTGTTGTTGCTTTGCAGTAAATTGCAAGATTTAATAAAAAAACGCAAAGCAATGATTAAAGGATGTTCAGAATGAAACTCATGGAAACACTTAACCAGTGCATAAACGCTGGTCATGAAATGACGAAGGCTATCGCCATTGCACAGTTTAATGATGACAGCCCGGAAGCGAGGAAAATAACCCGGCGCTGGAGAATAGGTGAAGCAGCGGATTTAGTTGGGGTTTCTTCTCAGGCTATCAGAGATGCCGAGAAAGCAGGGCGACTACCGCACCCGGATATGGAAATTCGAGGACGGGTTGAGCAACGTGTTGGTTATACAATTGAACAAATTAATCATATGCGTGATGTGTTTGGTACGCGATTGCGACGTGCTGAAGACGTATTTCCACCGGTGATCGGGGTTGCTGCCCATAAAGGAGGCGTTTACAAAACCTCAGTTTCTGTTCATCTTGCTCAGGATCTGGCTCTGAAGGGGCTACGTGTTTTGCTCGTGGAAGGTAACGACCCCCAGGGAACAGCCTCAATGTATCACGGATGGGTACCAGATCTTCATATTCATGCAGAAGACACTCTCCTGCCTTTCTATCTTGGGGAAAAGGACGATGTCACTTATGCAATAAAGCCCACTTGCTGGCCGGGGCTTGACATTATTCCTTCCTGTCTGGCTCTGCACCGTATTGAAACTGAGTTAATGGGCAAATTTGATGAAGGTAAACTGCCCACCGATCCACACCTGATGCTCCGACTGGCCATTGAAACTGTTGCTCATGACTATGATGTCATAGTTATTGACAGCGCGCCTAACCTGGGTATCGGCACGATTAATGTCGTATGTGCTGCTGATGTGCTGATTGTTCCCACGCCTGCTGAGTTGTTTGACTACACCTCCGCACTGCAGTTTTTCGATATGCTTCGTGATCTGCTCAAGAACGTTGATCTTAAAGGGTTCGAGCCTGATGTACGTATTTTGCTTACCAAATACAGCAATAGTAATGGCTCTCAGTCCCCGTGGATGGAGGAGCAAATTCGGGATGCCTGGGGAAGCATGGTTCTAAAAAATGTTGTACGTGAAACGGATGAAGTTGGTAAAGGTCAGATCCGGATGAGAACTGTTTTTGAACAGGCCATTGATCAACGCTCTTCAACTGGTGCCTGGAGAAATGCTCTTTCTATTTGGGAACCTGTCTGCAATGAAATTTTCGATCGTCTGATTAAACCACGCTGGGAGATTAGATAATGAAGCGTGCGCCTGTTATTCCAAAACATACGCTCAATACTCAACCGGTTGAAGATACTTCGTTATCGACACCAGCTGCCCCGATGGTGGATTCGTTAATTGCGCGCGTAGGAGTAATGGCTCGCGGTAATGCCATTACTTTGCCTGTATGTGGTCGGGATGTGAAGTTTACTCTTGAAGTGCTCCGGGGTGATAGTGTTGAGAAGACCTCTCGGGTATGGTCAGGTAATGAACGTGACCAGGAGCTGCTTACTGAGGACGCACTGGATGATCTCATCCCTTCTTTTCTACTGACTGGTCAACAGACACCGGCGTTCGGTCGAAGAGTATCTGGTGTCATAGAAATTGCCGATGGGAGTCGCCGTCGTAAAGCTGCTGCACTTACCGAAAGTGATTATCGTGTTCTGGTTGGCGAGCTGGATGATGAGCAGATGGCTGCATTATCCAGATTGGGTAACGATTATCGCCCAACAAGTGCTTATGAACGTGGTCAGCGTTATGCAAGCCGATTGCAGAATGAATTTGCTGGAAATATTTCTGCGCTGGCTGATGCGGAAAATATTTCACGTAAGATTATTACCCGCTGTATCAACACCGCCAAATTGCCTAAATCAGTTGTTGCTCTTTTTTCTCACCCCGGTGAACTATCTGCCCGGTCAGGTGATGCACTTCAAAAAGCCTTTACAGATAAAGAGGAATTACTTAAGCAGCAGGCATCTAACCTTCATGAGCAGAAAAAAGCTGGGGTGATATTTGAAGCTGAAGAAGTTATCACTCTTTTAACTTCTGTGCTTAAAACGTCATCTGCATCAAGAACTAGTTTAAGCTCACGACATCAGTTTGCTCCTGGAGCGACAGTATTGTATAAGGGCGATAAAATGGTGCTTAACCTGGACAGGTCTCGTGTTCCAACTGAGTGTATAGAGAAAATTGAGGCCATTCTTAAGGAACTTGAAAAGCCAGCACCCTGATGCGACCACGTTTTAGTCTACGTTTATCTGTCTTTACTTAATGTCCTTTGTTACAGGCCAGAAAGCATAACTGGCCTGAATATTCTCTCTCGGCCGCCGCCGCCTTTTCCTCAATCGCTCTTCGTTCGTCTGGAAGGCAGTACACCTTGATAGGTGGGCTGCCCTTCCTGGTTGGCTTGGTTTCATCAGCCATCCGCTTGCCCTCATCTGTTACGCCGGCGGTAGCCGGCCAGCCTCGCAGAGCAGGATTCCCGTTGAGCACCGCCAGGTGCGAATAAGGGACAGTGAAGAAGGAACACCCGCTCGCGGGTGGGCCTACTTCACCTATCCTGCCCGGCTGACGCCGTTGGATACACCAAGGAAAGTCTACACGAACCCTTTGGCAAAATCCTGTATATCGTGCGAAAAAGGATGGATATACCGAAAAAATCGCTATAATGACCCCGAAGCAGGGTTATGCAGCGGAAAAGATCCGTCGACCTGCAGCTCACGGTAACTGATGCCGTATTTGCAGTACCAGCGTACGGCCCACAGAATGATGTCACGCTGAAAATGCCGGCCTTTGAATGGGTTCATGTGCAGCTCCATCAGCAAAAGGGGATGATAAGTTTATCACCACCGACTATTTGCAACAGTGCCGTTGATCGTGCTATGATCGACTGATGTCATCAGCGGTGGAGTGCAATGTCGTGCAATACGAATGGCGAAAAGCCGAGCTCATCGGTCAGCTTCTCAACCTTGGGGTTACCCCCGGCGGTGTGCTGCTGGTCCACAGCTCCTTCCGTAGCGTCCGGCCCCTCGAAGATGGGCCACTTGGACTGATCGAGGCCCTGCGTGCTGCGCTGGGTCCGGGAGGGACGCTCGTCATGCCCTCGTGGTCAGGTCTGGACGACGAGCCGTTCGATCCTGCCACGTCGCCCGTTACACCGGACCTTGGAGTTGTCTCTGACACATTCTGGCGCCTGCCAAATGTAAAGCGCAGCGCCCATCCATTTGCCTTTGCGGCAGCGGGGCCACAGGCAGAGCAGATCATCTCTGATCCATTGCCCCTGCCACCTCACTCGCCTGCAAGCCCGGTCGCCCGTGTCCATGAACTCGATGGGCAGGTACTTCTCCTCGGCGTGGGACACGATGCCAACACGACGCTGCATCTTGCCGAGTTGATGGCAAAGGTTCCCTATGGGGTGCCGAGACACTGCACCATTCTTCAGGATGGCAAGTTGGTACGCGTCGATTATCTCGAGAATGACCACTGCTGTGAGCGCTTTGCCTTGGCGGACAGGTGGCTCAAGGAGAAGAGCCTTCAGAAGGAAGGTCCAGTCGGTCATGCCTTTGCTCGGTTGATCCGCTCCCGCGACATTGTGGCGACAGCCCTGGGTCAACTGGGCCGAGATCCGTTGATCTTCCTGCATCCGCCAGAGGCGGGATGCGAAGAATGCGATGCCGCTCGCCAGTGGCTGAGCTCATGAGCGGAGAACGAGATGACGTTGGAGGGGCAAGGTCGCGCTGATTGCTGGGGCAACACGTGGAGCGGATCGGGGATTGTCTTTCTTCAGCTCGCTGATGATATGCTGACGCTCAATGCCGTTTGGCCTCCGACTAACGAAAATCCCGCATTTGGACGGCTGATCCGATTGGCACGGCGGACGGCGAATGGCGGAGCAGACGCTCGTCCGGGGGCAATGAGATATGAAAAAGCCTGAACTCACCGCGACGTCCCGAAGGCGTGGCGCGGCTTCCCCGTGCCGGAGCAATCGCCCTGGGTGGGTTACACGACGCCCCTCTATGGCCCGTACTGACGGACACACCGAAGCCCCGGCGGCAACCCTCAGCGGATGCCCCGGGGCTTCACGTTTTCCCAGGTCAGAAGCGGTTTTCGGGAGTAGTGCCCCAACTGGGGTAACCTTTGAGTTCTCTCAGTTGGGGGCGTAGGGTCGCCGACATGACACAAGGGGTTGTGACCGGGGTGGACACGTACGCGGGTGCTTACGACCGTCAGTCGCGCGAGCGCGAGAATTCGAGCGCAGCAAGCCCAGCGACACAGCGTAGCGCCAACGAAGACAAGGCGGCCGACCTTCAGCGCGAAGTCGAGCGCGACGGGGGCCGGTTCAGGTTCGTCGGGCATTTCAGCGAAGCGCCGGGCACGTCGGCGTTCGGGACGGCGGAGCGCCCGGAGTTCGAACGCATCCTGAACGAATGCCGCGCCGGGCGGCTCAACATGATCATTGTCTATGACGTGTCGCGCTTCTCGCGCCTGAAGGTCATGGACGCGATTCCGATTGTCTCGGAATTGCTCGCCCTGGGCGTGACGATTGTTTCCACTCAGGAAGGCGTCTTCCGGCAGGGAAACGTCATGGACCTGATTCACCTGATTATGCGGCTCGACGCGTCGCACAAAGAATCTTCGCTGAAGTCGGCGAAGATTCTCGACACGAAGAACCTTCAGCGCGAATTGGGCGGGTACGTCGGCGGGAAGGCGCCTTACGGCTTCGAGCTTGTTTCGGAGACGAAGGAGATCACGCGCAACGGCCGAATGGTCAATGTCGTCATCAACAAGCTTGCGCACTCGACCACTCCCCTTACCGGACCCTTCGAGTTCGAGCCCGACGTAATCCGGTGGTGGTGGCGTGAGATCAAGACGCACAAACACCTTCCCTTCAAGCCGGGCAGTCAAGCCGCCATTCACCCGGGCAGCATCACGGGGCTTTGTAAGCGCATGGACGCTGACGCCGTGCCGACCCGGGGCGAGACGATTGGGAAGAAGACCGCTTCAAGCGCCTGGGACCCGGCAACCGTTATGCGAATCCTTCGGGACCCGCGTATTGCGGGCTTCGCCGCTGAGGTGATCTACAAGAAGAAGCCGGACGGCACGCCGACCACGAAGATTGAGGGTTACCGCATTCAGCGCGACCCGATCACGCTCCGGCCGGTCGAGCTTGATTGCGGACCGATCATCGAGCCCGCTGAGTGGTATGAGCTTCAGGCGTGGTTGGACGGCAGGGGGCGCGGCAAGGGGCTTTCCCGGGGGCAAGCCATTCTGTCCGCCATGGACAAGCTGTACTGCGAGTGTGGCGCCGTCATGACTTCGAAGCGCGGGGAAGAATCGATCAAGGACTCTTACCGCTGCCGTCGCCGGAAGGTGGTCGACCCGTCCGCACCTGGGCAGCACGAAGGCACGTGCAACGTCAGCATGGCGGCACTCGACAAGTTCGTTGCGGAACGCATCTTCAACAAGATCAGGCACGCCGAAGGCGACGAAGAGACGTTGGCGCTTCTGTGGGAAGCCGCCCGACGCTTCGGCAAGCTCACTGAGGCGCCTGAGAAGAGCGGCGAACGGGCGAACCTTGTTGCGGAGCGCGCCGACGCCCTGAACGCCCTTGAAGAGCTGTACGAAGACCGCGCGGCAGGCGCGTACGACGGACCCGTTGGCAGGAAGCACTTCCGGAAGCAACAGGCAGCGCTGACGCTCCGGCAGCAAGGGGCGGAAGAGCGGCTTGCCGAACTTGAAGCCGCCGAAGCCCCGAAGCTTCCCCTTGACCAATGGTTCCCCGAAGACGCCGACGCTGACCCGACCGGCCCTAAGTCGTGGTGGGGGCGCGCGTCAGTAGACGACAAGCGCGTGTTCGTCGGGCTCTTCGTAGACAAGATCGTTGTCACGAAGTCGACTACGGGCAGGGGGCAGGGAACGCCCATCGAGAAGCGCGCTTCGATCACGTGGGCGAAGCCGCCGACCGACGACGACGAAGACGACGCCCAGGACGGCACGGAAGACGTAGCGGCGTAGCGAGACACCCGGGAAGCCTGTTAGGCGCTGAGACGGGCGCACAGCGGGCTTCCTGGGGCAGCGGGAAGGGTCGGCCGGTCCCCCGGTCGGCCCATTTCTCTTGTCTCGGTTTAGTTAGTTAGCCTAAGTAACAGTGACTCCGTCACCACAGCACAGCGGGGCGAGCCGTTGACCTGGGGGAAGTGATGCTGTGACGGAATGACTCGAAACACACATTCCTAATGACTTCTCATTGGGTAATCCAGACTTCACGCCACTTCATCACAGCGTCACCCGGGCGCCCTTCGCTGTGACCCCGAATCAGGTTGCCGACAACCTTCATATAGGTAGAGGGGTTTACGCGCCACGCATCAAGCACCGCTAAGGAACGGCGTCGAGCGCTACCCACTCAGGCCGGTCACTCCCCTGATCTCTCCCAGGGTTGAGCGACCGGCGTTGCCTCCCTAGCTCAGTTCGGTTAGAGCGCCTGTTTCGTAATCAGGGGGTCGGCGGTTCGAATCCGTCGGGGGGCTCAATGAGCGGATACACAATCGCTTGGCTCGCATGGCTTGCCGCGTTCGGCGTCATTGAGGGTCGAGCGCTCTTCAATAAGAAGCCGGGCGACACGCTGAGCGAACACGTCTGGTCATGGTTCGCCACGCAAAGCGGCAGTACAGGCAAGCCTTCGGGTTGGGTGCGTGCTCGACGCTTTGCGCTACTGGCCTTCATGGGTTGGCTCACTGCCCACTTCATGACGGGCGGTCGCTTCTAGCGCTGCCGCGCCCAGCCTACTCACGTGAGTAGGTAGGGGGGTGTCGACGGATAGGGGGGTGTCCCCGGAAGGGGGGGGGGGGTGCCCTATGCGTACCCGGTGTCTCGACTGTAGGGACTGGGCTACTCATGGTGGGCGCTGTGCTCAGCACCACGCCACCTATCAGGCACAGCGCAGTGTGAAGAGCCATGCGAAGCGGCGTGCTGCTATCGCCCGTGGGAACAACGCTGCGGCGAAGATGCGTCGTGCTATCCGTAAGGCAGTGGGCGCGCACTGTGCTACCTGCCTGGGTTGGTACCACTAGAAAGCTTCTCGAGCGGATCGATCCTGCAGGAATTCCCGGGCATAACTGTTCCACTTGTATCGTCGGTCTGATAATCAGACTGGGACCACGGTCCCACTCGTATCGTCGGTCTGATTATTAGTCTGGGACCACGGTCCCACTCGTATCGTCGGTCTGAT